>Ga0156162_102_pt2 | contig 245412 bp, 226 predicted proteins | sample RifCSPlowO2_12_FD_107815 | JGI IMG/M metagenome (GOLD analysis project Ga0156162, IMG submission 107815) | Pseudomonadales bacterium RIFCSPLOWO2_12_60_38
TCGAATTCCGGCCAGCGTGGTTTGACGGGGCGCCTAAGATCAAAAGCAGTTCAAGAGCGACTCGCTTCGCATCGTGGTTACCGTCTGCCGTTACAGCCCACAAAGTTGTGTAGATACCTATGCTGCGATAGCGGTGTGTCAGTCACCGCCACGCTGGCTGAATCGACGCTATCGCAGGCAAGCCAGCTCCCACAGTGATCGCATTCCAGGTCGAGATAATCAGCCATGAAAAAGCCCCGCCTGATCACTCAGGCGGGGCTTTTTAGTGGCTTATGGAATCAGACGAGGGGTTTAGGCTCGTGCTCTGCTTCCTGGGCCTTGTGCTCTACCGCCTGGGCAGCGGCAGCGGCAGCAGCAGCTTCGGCTTCCTTGCGGCGGCGACGCACTTCACGTGGGTCATTCGGCGCGCGGCCGTTTTCGGTGAGGGCGCTTGCAGGCGCAGCTTCAACCACAGGGGCGGCCACTTCGGCAATCACCGGGGCTTCAACTTCAACCACGGCCGCAGGCTCCACAACCGGCGTCGGCTCAACCACTGGGGCTGGCTCGGCGACGACTTCAGCAACCGGTGCCGGTGCTTCTTCTACCACTGGGGCAGGCGTTGGCGCTTCAACCGGTGCAGCCGGTTCGGCAGTCCACTGGAAGGCGGTCTGTTCTTCGCGAACTTCACGCACAGCCGGGGCAGCTTCTTCGACCGCCGGAGCTTCTACAGCCGCTTCGACTACTGGCTGAGGCTCAACCACTGGAGCCGGTTCAACGGCAACCGCTTCAGTTTCTGGCTGTGCGTCGCGAACCGGGGCAACTTCCACTTCCGGAACCACTGGGGCTTCGACAGGGGTCGTGGCTTCAACGACTGGCGCTTCAACAACCGGCGCTTCAACCGCTGGGGTTTCGGCAGCTGGCGCTTCTACGGCAACAGTGTCTTCGACGGCAGCGGTAGCACGTTCGGCTTGCTCGTGAGCCTGGGCTTCAGCAGGGGCGCTGATGACCGAACTGGCAACGGCAGCGGTAACGGCCAAGCCGGCAGCCAGTTCGGCGCCTGTTGGCGCGTTGTTGGCAGCTTCTGCGTTCTCGCCGGTTTCTTCCGAACCTTCGATTACGTTGCCGTTGGCATCACGCTGACGCTCACGACGGTTGCTGCGACGACGCTGGCCGCGGGAGCGGCGGCGTGGACGATCGCCTTCGGCGTTGTCCTGGCCGTCTTCCTGCAACTGCTCTTCGCCGGTCAGTACTTCTTCTTCGGTGGCAGCAGCGGCTTGCTCGGCGCGTGGTTGACGCTCTTCACGTGGCGGGCGCGGTTGGCGCTCTTCGCGTGGCGCGCGTTCTTCACGCGGCTGGCGGGCCGGGCGCTCTTCGGTGCTAACGGCTGCGGCAGCGGCAGGTGCCGCGTCCAGAGGCTCGCGCAGTTCACGCACGCGTTCTTCACGCTCGCCACGTGGCTTGCGGTCTTCACGTGGAGCGCGTGGGGTACGTGGGGCGCGCTCTTCACGCGGTGCACGTTCTTCACGGGCGACGGTCGGGGTGTCTTCACGGGCTTCGCGAGGCGCACGCTCTTCACGTGGTGCGCGTTCTTCACGCGGGGCACGTTCTTCGCGAGGCTTGCGCTCTTCGTCACGGCGGCCGTTGCGGTTACGGCTCTGCTGGCGACCGTTGCGACGTTCTTCGTTGCGCGCCGGGCGCTCGGTGGCAGGTTTTTCAACCACAACCGGGGCAGCAGGCTCTTCCTTGGTGGCGAACAGGCTGACCAGCGACTTCACCAGGCCCTTGAACAGGCTTGGCTCAGGCAGGGCGGCCGGCGCGGCAACCGGGGCGGCAGCTTCGGTCGGTACCGGTGCGTTGGCACGGGCCGGTGCAGTCTTCACCGCGGCTTCCTGGCGAACCAGGGTGCGGGTCGCAGCGGCTGGCTGGACTTCTTCGACTTCGGCGGCAGCCGCGGCGATTTCATAGCTGGACTGCCCGCTATGGGCTTCCGGGCTGTCGTCACGCAGGCGCTGGACTTCGAAGTGCGGCGTTTCGAGGTGATCGTTCGGCAGGATGACGATACGGGCACGGGTGCGCAGTTCGATCTTGGTGATCGAGTTGCGTTTTTCATTGAGCAGGAAGGCGGCAACCGGAATCGGCACTTGGGCGCGAACTTCGGCGGTACGGTCTTTCAGGGCTTCTTCTTCGATCAGGCGCAGGATCGCCAGGGACAGCGATTCAACGTCACGGATGATGCCGGTGCCGTTGCAACGCGGGCAGACGATGCCGCTGCTCTCGCCCAGGGATGGACGCAGGCGCTGACGGGACATTTCCAGCAGGCCGAAGCGCGAGATGCGGCCGACTTGCACGCGAGCGCGGTCAGCTTCCAGGCACTCGCGGACTTTCTCTTCCACGGCGCGCTGGTTCTTGGCAGGGGTCATGTCGATGAAGTCGATCACGATCAGGCCGCCGATGTCACGCAGGCGCAGCTGGCGGGCGATTTCTTCAGCCGCTTCCAGGTTGGTCTGCAGGGCGGTTTCTTCGATGTCGCTGCCTTTGGTCGCACGTGCCGAGTTGATGTCGATGGACACCAGGGCTTCGGTCGGGTCGATCACGATGGAGCCGCCGGAAGGCAGTTCGACCACGCGCTGGAAGGCGGTCTCGATCTGGCTTTCGATCTGGAAACGGTTGAACAGCGGCACGCTGTCTTCGTACAGCTTGATCTTGCTGGCGTACTGCGGCATCACCTGGCGGATGAAGGTCAGGGCTTCGTCCTGGGCTTCAACGCTGTCGATCAGCACTTCGCCGATGTCCTGGCGCAGGTAGTCGCGGATGGCGCGGATGATCACGTTGCTTTCCTGGTAGATCAGGAACGGCGCGGAACGATCCAGGGACGCTTCTTTGATAGCGGTCCACAGTTGCAGCAGGTAGTCGAGGTCCCACTGCATTTCTTCGCTGCTGCGGCCAAGGCCGGCAGTGCGCACGATCAGGCCCATGTCGGCCGGTGCGATCAGGCCGTTCAGCGCTTCACGCAGTTCGTTACGCTCTTCGCCTTCGATGCGACGGGAAATACCGCCGGCACGTGGGTTGTTCGGCATCAGCACCAGGTAACGACCGGCGAGGCTGATGAAGGTGGTCAGGGCTGCGCCCTTGTTGCCACGTTCTTCTTTTTCGACCTGGACGATGACTTCCTGGCCTTCGCTCAGGACGTCCTTGATGTTCACGCGGCCTTCAGGGGCTTTCTTGAAGTATTCGCGGGAGATTTCTTTGAGGGGCAGGAAGCCGTGGCGCTCGGAGCCGAAATCGACAAAGGCAGCCTCAAGGCTTGGTTCGATGCGAGTGATACGACCTTTATAGATGTTGGCCTTTTTCTGCTCGCGTGCACCGGATTCGATGTCCAGGTCGTAGAGGCGTTGGCCATCTACCAGTGCAACACGCAACTCTTCGGGTTGAGTTGCGTTAATCAGCATTCTTTTCATGTTGTACCGTCGGTTTCCGGGCTGCCGGAAACGGCGTTCGGCACACACGACTTCTCACGGTCGGTGTCAGGTGCGTCAAGAGTGGTTGGCCACTCCAGTGTCCAGCAAAATCGGCCAATTGGGCCGGTATCGCGACGGACGCGTCCTGCTCGTTAGCGGTGGTGACAAAGGCACCACTTCAACAAAAGCTAAGGTCAGGAGGAGGAATCAACCGGCGACTGTGGACGAGATGAAGCGTCTAAAACAAGCCTAGTGCTACACAGTCCGACGGTTGTGCATCTCCACCCTACACGTATCCCTGATAATTCGGGTGCTGCCGCGCGCAGAATCCGCAGCGGGTTGGCATTTACCGTGTTCTCCAATGGGGAGTCCACGCTCATGGCTAAACAAGACTAGGTGTGGGCGGTTGCGCTCTCACTCAGCTCTTAACAGGCGTTGTTTCCGAAGCATTCGCCATGGTCTGGCTCAAAACTGACTGCACTTTGTGAACTGGCCGTAAATATCGGCGCAAAAGGCGAGTATTCACTCTGCTTTCTGCACTCGCTTCAGGCCTCATGTCACCTGCGCTTGTTACAATCTTGAGCCTTCCTGGGTGGCGAAAGCCCCGTAGGACGGCCTCGCGTCCTGATGAATTGCGATGGTCAGGGCCGGCAGTTTGCCGCATGTCCTCTGTCCAGGCCGCTTTTGGCGGCGTTCGCGACTATAGCAGTAATGATTAAGTGCTTCAATTCCATAAAAAATTGTTATCATCGCCGCCATGACGACTACCACCCCCCCGACCCCCAGCGTCCAGCTGCTTGAGGTCTCGCCGGAATATGCCGGCCAACGCATCGACAATTTTCTCCTGGCCAGGCTCAAAGGCGTGCCCAAGACCTTGATTTACCGCATCTTGCGTAAAGGCGAAGTGCGCGTGAACAAGGGGCGCATCAAGCCTGAGTACAAGCTGCAGGCGGGCGATATCGTCCGGGTGCCGCCGGTGCGCGTGCCTGAGCGCGACGAGCCGGTGCCGCTGGCCCAAGGCTTGTTGCAGCGCCTGGAAGCGTCGATCGTGTTCGAAGACAACAAGCTGATCGTGATCAACAAGCCCTGTGGCATTGCGGTTCACGGCGGCAGTGGCTTGAACTTCGGCGTGATCGAAGCCTTTCGTCAGTTGCGCCCCGATTGCAAGGAGCTGGAGTTGGTTCATCGCCTGGACCGCGACACGTCTGGCCTGTTGATGATCGCCAAGAAACGCAGCATGTTGCGCCACTTGCACACCGCCCTGCGTGGCGATGGCGTGGATAAGCGCTACATGGCGCTGGTGCGCGGCAACTGGGCCAGCTCGATCAAAAGCGTGCGTGCGCCGTTGCAGAAGAGCAACCTGCGCTCCGGCGAGCGCATGGTCGAAGTGGACGAGGAGGGCAAAGAGGCCCTGACCCTGTTCAAGGTGCTGCGTCGCTTCGGTGACTTCGCCACCATGGTCGAGGCCAAGCCGGTCACTGGTCGCACTCACCAGATTCGTGTGCACACCCTGCATGCGGGCCACTGCATTGCGGGTGACACCAAGTACGGCGACGAGGATTTCTCCAAGGAAATTCGCGATCTGGGCGGCAAGCGCCTGTTCCTGCACGCCTACATGCTCACCGTGCCGCTGCCCGATGGCGGCGAGCTGAAGTTGCAGGCGCCGGTCGATGAGATGTGGGCCAAGACCGTGGAGCGTTTGAGTGTCGCACCTTGACTACAAGCTGCTGATCTTCGATTGGGACGGGACGCTGGCCAATTCCATTGGCCGCATCGTCGAGTCCATGCACATGGCGTCGACCCGCTCGGGCTTTGAATTGTGCACGGACCTGGCGGTGAAGGGCATTATCGGCCTGGGTTTGCCTGAAGCCATTCGCACCCTGTACCCCGACATCAGCGACGCCGAGCTGGTGGCGTTTCGCGAGCACTATGCCGACCACTACATTGCGCTGGAAGCTACGCCTTCGCCGCTGTTTGAAGGCGTGGTGCAATCGCTGGAAGCGTTTCGTGCCCAGGGTTATCACCTGGCGGTCGCCACCGGCAAGGCTCGTCGCGGCCTGGACCGTGTACTCAAGGCCCATGGCTGGGAGGATTACTTTGATATCACCCGCGCTGCGGATGAAACCGCCAGCAAGCCTCATCCCTTGATGCTGGAGCAGATCCTTGCGCACTGTGGCGTAACGCCACGCGAGGCATTGATGGTGGGTGATGCGTCTTTCGACCTGATGATGGCACGCAACGCGGGCATGGACAGCGTCGCTGTCAGCTATGGCGCCCAGTCTGCCGAGGCGTTGCAGCAATACGAGCCGAGGCTGACGATTGATCATTTTTCTGAACTGCAGGCCTGGCTCAGCCGGGCCCTGTAAGTCTTTGCTGGGGTTAATGGCATGAGTGACGAGTGGAAGGCGCCTGAAAAGGCACAGAGCAGTGATGATAAAAGCTGGAAGCTTTTGGAGAAGACCCTCCTGGCCAGCGTCCAGGAGCAGCGACGTTCGCGGCGCTGGGGGATTTTCTTCAAGCTGCTGACCTTTGTATACCTGCTTGGGATGCTGGCGCTGTTCAGTCCGCTGATGGACATGGAAAAGAGCGCCGCCCGTGGCAGTCATTACACTGCCTTGATCGAGGTGCGCGGCGTGATTGCCGACAAGGAGCCCGCCAGTGCCGACAATATCGTCACCAGCCTGCGCGCGGCGTTTGAGGACCCCAAGGTCAAAGGCGTGGTCCTGCGCATCAATAGCCCAGGCGGTAGCCCGGTGCAGTCGGGTTATGTGTATGACGAAATTCGTCGTCTGCGCACCTTGCATCCGGATACCAAGCTCTATGCCGTGATCTCCGACCTGGGTGCCTCGGGTGCCTATTACATTGCCAGCGCCGCAGACCAGATCTATGCCGACAAGGCCAGCCTGGTGGGCTCTATTGGTGTCACAGCGGCCGGTTACGGTTTTGTGGGTGCCATGGAGAAGCTGGGGGTGGAGCGTCGCACCTACACCTCGGGCGAGCATAAGTCGTTCCTCGATCCTTTCCAGCCGCAGAAGGCGGATGAAACCGCGTTCTGGCAAGGCGTGCTCGACACTACCCATCGTCAGTTCATTGCCAGCGTCAAGCAGGGGCGTGGGGATCGTTTGAAAGATAAAGAGCATCCGGAACTGTTCTCCGGCCTGGTCTGGTCGGGCGAGCAGGCATTGCCGCTGGGCCTGATTGACGGCTTGGGCAGTGCCAGCTCGGTGGCGCGGGATGTGATTGGCGAGAAGGAGTTGGTGGATTTTACGGTCGAGGAATCGCCGTTTGATCGCTTCTCCAAGAAACTCGGTGCCAGTGTGGCGGAGAAATTGGCGCTGTACATGGGCTTCCAGGGGCCGTCCCTGCGCTGAAATTCCAAGCTAGGTGTAGATCAACTGTGGGAGCGGGCTTGCCCGCGATAGCGATGGATCAGTCGATATTAGTGTCGCTTGGTACATCGCTATCGCAGGCAAGCCAGCTCCCACATTGCTTTACGAAGGTTTCAAGGGATCTGTACGCCTTCGGTCAGCAGCATGTCCACCAGTCGAATCAGTGGCAGCCCAACCAGGCTGGTCGCATCCGGTCCCTCGGTGCTCCGGAACAAGCTCACACCGAGCCCTTCTGCTTTGAAGCTGCCCGCACAGTCATAAGGCTGCTCGATCCGCAGATAGCGCTCGATACGTTCTGCATCCAGTTCGCGCATGTGTACGGTAAACGTCACGCAGTCGACCTGGTAGTGCCCGGTTTCGCTGTTGAGCAGTGCCAGGCCCGTGAGGAAGCTCACACGCTTGCCGCTGGCAGCCAGCAGTTGCTCGCGAGCATTTTCGAAGGTGTGCGGCTTGCCGATGATCCGGCCTTCCAGTACGGCGACCTGATCCGAGCCAATGATTAAATGGCCAGGATGGCTGGCGGCGAGGGCGCGGGCCTTTTGTTCGGCCAGGCGCTTGACCAGTTCGATGGCGGGTTCATCCGGGCGGTGGCTTTCGTCGATATCCGGCGAGCTGCAGGTGAACGGCAGGTGCAGGCGACTCAGTAATTCCCGGCGATAAACCGAGCTGGACGCGAGTAATAAAGGCAGCATATACGTCTCCTCAAGGCAGTCGCCGATTCTATCGACGTGACCGGCTGACGCACAGGGCTGAATTTCCTTTGACATGGCCGGGTGCATCCCTATAATGCTGCGCCTATGTTGAATGACCCGATTCCACCTCACGTTGACCCGCGCAAATTGGCTGATCGTGGCACCACCCTTCAAGGTGAAGTGCTGCTGGCCGATTTGGAGAGACTCTGCGACCCGCTTTCCGACACTGTCGGTACGGTGCAGGCGAAATTCGTTTTTGAACGAGATGAACGTAAATCTGTGGTAATCCACAGCGTTATCGACACCGAAGTCAAAATGGTTTGCCAGCGTTGTCTTGAGCTGGTCACCCTGCCGATCCACAGCGAATGCAGTTATGCTGTGGTGAAAGAGGGTGCGAATACCCAGTCGTTGCCGAAAGGTTATGACGTGCTGGAACTGGGCGAAGATCCATTGGATCTGCATGCACTGATCGAGGAGGAGCTTTTGCTCGCCTTGCCCATTGTGCCTGCTCATCATCCGGAAGAATGCCAGCAGCCGGAGGGTCTCGATGACGAGGCCGAGCCGAGCGAGGACGAGGTAACGCGGTCCAACCCGTTCAGTGTATTGGCGCAGTTAAAGCGTGACCCAAACGTTTAGGAGTTAATCAATTATGGCTGTTCAGCAGAACAAAAAATCCCGCTCCGCCCGTGACATGCGCCGTTCGCACGACGCTCTCGAGGCTAGCACCCTGTCCGTGGAAAAGACCACTGGTGAAGTTCACCTGCGTCACCACGTATCGCCAGAAGGCGTATACCGTGGCCGTAAAGTGATCGACAAGGGCGCTGACGAGTAATCACTTGTCTGCTCAAGTCATCGCGATTGACGCAATGGGCGGGGACTTCGGTCCCCGCAGCATTGTTCAGGCTTGCATTGCCAGCCTGTCTGCAACGCCCTCGCTGCACCTGACCCTCGTCGGTCAACCCTCCCTACTTGAAGAACTGATTGCCAGCCATCCGGCGGTGGATCGCGCGCGCCTGACGATTACGCCAGCCAGCGAAACCATCAGCATGGACGAAAAGCCGGCGGTTGCCCTGCGTGGCAAACCCGATTCTTCTATGCGGGTGGCCCTTGAGTTGTTGCGTGATGGCAAGGTGCAAGCCTGTGTCAGCGCCGGCAACACGGGCGCGTTGATGGCCTTGTCACGGCATGTGCTCAAAACCTTGCCAGGTATTGATCGGCCGGCGATGGTGGCGGCGATCCCGACGCAGAAGGGCTATTGCCAGTTGCTGGACCTGGGCGCCAATGTCGATTGCAGTGCCGAGCACCTGTTGCAATTTGCCGTAATGGGCTCGGTGGCCGCCGAGGCGCTGGGCGTGCCCCGACCCCGGGTTGCCCTGCTGAATATCGGCACTGAGGACATCAAGGGCAACCAGCAAGTCAAGCTTGCCGCTACCTTGCTACAAAGCGCGCGGGGTTTGAACTACATCGGCTTTGTTGAAGGTGATGGTTTGTACCGTGGCGAAGCTGACGTGGTGGTGTGCGACGGCTTTGTCGGCAATATTCTGCTCAAGTCCAGCGAAGGCCTGGCGACCATGATCGCCACGCGTATCGAAGCTTTGTTCAAGCGCAACCTGGCGTCACGTATAGTGGGGGCCTTGGCGCTGCCCCTGATGCGACGCTTGCAGGCCGACCTGGCGCCCGCACGGCACAACGGTGCAAGCTTTCTTGGTTTGCAGGGCATAGTGGTGAAAAGCCACGGTTCGGCCGGGGTGCTGGGCTTTCAAAGTGCAATTGCACGGGCCTTGATCGAGATTCAAGAGAACCTGCCGCAACGCTTGCACGGCCGTCTCGAGGATCTGTTGCCTTAGGCGAATTGGCCCGGGAGTGCTTAAATGTGACCGGCCAGTTCAATTGACCATCCAATCTGTCAGTTTCGTTCGCTCCCACCGTAGGCGCGAGCATTTTTGACGACCAGATCATTAGGGGCTTGTTACATGTCTACATCCCTCGCATTCGTCTTTCCAGGGCAGGGTTCGCAGTCCCTCGGCATGTTGGCCGAGCTGGGCGCGCAATACCCGCTGATCCTGGACACCTTCAAGGAAGCTTCTGACGCCCTGGGTTACGACCTGTGGGCACTGACCCAGCAAGGGCCGGAAGCGCTGCTCAACCAAACCGATAAAACCCAGCCGGCCATCCTGACCGCCTCGATCGCCCTGTGGCGCTTGTGGTTGGCAGAAGGCGGCGCGCGCCCTGCATTCGTCGCGGGTCACAGCCTGGGCGAATACAGCGCCCTGGTGGCCGCGGGCAGCCTGACCTTGGCTGAAGCGGTCAAGCTGGTCGAACGTCGTGGTCAACTGATGCAAGAAGCCGTTCCGGCCGGGCAGGGCGGCATGGCCGCTATCCTGGGCCTGGACGACGCGGTGGTGATCGAGGCCTGCGCCGAAGCGGCGCAAGGCGAAGTGGTCAGCGCGGTGAACTTCAACTCCCCAGGCCAGGTGGTGATCGCCGGCGCCAAGGCAGCTGTCGAGCGTGCCATCGAGGGTTGCAAGGCCCGTGGCGCCAAGCGTGCCCTGCCATTGCCGGTGAGCGTACCATCCCATTGTGAGCTGATGCGCCCGGCGGCAGAGCGGTTTGCCGAGTCTATCGCTGCCATCAACTGGCAAGCGCCGCAGATCCCGCTGGTGCAGAACGTCAGTGCGGCCGTGGCCGCCGACCTCGACACCCTCAAGCGCGACCTGCTGGAGCAACTGTACAAGCCAGTGCGCTGGGTTGAATCGGTCCAGACCCTGGCCGCCAACGGTGCCACCGAGCTGGTCGAGTGCGGCCCGGGCAAAGTCCTGGCCGGCTTGAACAAGCGCTGCGCCGACGGTGTGTCGACCGCCAACCTCAATACCCCAGAAGCCTTCGCTGCCGCTCGCGCGGCACTGGCCTGAATCCCGTACTTAGGAGAAGCCTGCATGAGTCTGCAAGGTAAAGTTGCACTGGTTACCGGCGCAAGCCGTGGCATTGGCCAAGCGATCGCCCTGGAGCTGGGCCGTCAGGGCGCCGTTGTGATTGGCACCGCCACCTCTGCCTCGGGCGCCGAGCGTATCGCCGCGACCTTGAAGGAAAACGGCGTGCAGGGCACCGGCCTGGAACTGAATGTAACCAGCGATGAGTCCGTAGCTGCCGTATTGGCCGAGATCACTGCACAGTTCGGCGCGCCGGCAATTCTGGTGAACAACGCCGGGATCACCCGTGACAACCTGATGATGCGCATGAAAGACGACGAGTGGTACGACGTGGTCGATACCAACCTGAACAGTCTGTTTCGCCTGTCCAAGGGCGTTTTGCGCGGCATGACCAAGGCGCGTTGGGGCCGAATTATCAATATTGGCTCCGTAGTGGGTGCCATGGGCAACGCAGGCCAAGTAAACTATGCCTCTGCCAAGGCCGGCCTGGAAGGTTTCAGCCGCGCATTGGCGCGTGAAGTCGGCTCGCGGTCGATTACGGTCAACTCGGTGGCCCCTGGGTTCATCGACACCGATATGACCCGCGAATTGCCGGAAGCACAGCGCGAAGCCTTGCTGACGCAGATTCCGCTGGGCCGTCTGGGCCAGGCCCAAGAGATCGCGAATGTGGTCACTTTCCTGGCATCTGACGGTGCGGCATACGTGACTGGGGCTACAATCCCGGTGAACGGCGGGATGTACATGAGTTAAATTGTGACGGATCGCTTCAAAAAAATGTCATACGAGCTGTCTAAAATCCGTTATAAAGCTGCAACTTAATTTATAGGCAGGTGGCCGACCGGGTACAGGGTGAAGCTTTCAGTTGAAAAGCTGAAATGGCTTTCTATACACTTACCCACTGGCCAGCTGCCTGAATTTGTCCATTAGGAGTTAAACAAGGTATGAGCACCATCGAAGAGCGCGTCAAGAAAATCGTCGCCGAGCAACTGGGCGTTAAGGAAGAAGAAGTGGTCAACACTGCTTCCTTCGTAGAAGACCTGGGTGCCGATTCCCTTGACACCGTTGAGCTGGTGATGGCTCTGGAAGAGGAATTCGAGACCGAAATCCCGGACGAAGAAGCTGAAAAAATCACTACTGTTCAAGCTGCCATCGACTACGTTACTAGCCACCAGGCGTAATAGTTTGTAGTCGTCGCTTGCTGTCAGGGAAAAACCGCACTGCTGTAACGGCGTGCGGTTTTTTCTTTAGCGGCGATGAAAAAGTGTCGTCATTAGAAAAAGGAGAGTGCTGTGTCGCGTAGACGCGTCGTAGTCACCGGTATGGGTATGTTGTCGCCACTGGGCACGGATGTGCCAAGCAGTTGGCAGGGCATTCTGGCTGGCCGCAGTGGTATTGGTCTGATCGAACATACGGACCTTTCTGCCTATTCCACCCGTTTTGGCGGCTCGGTAAAGGGCTTCAATGTCGAGGAATATCTCTCGATCAAAGAGTCCCGCAAGCTCGACCTGTTCATTCAGTACGGCCTGGCTGCCGGTTTTCAGGCAGTGCGTAACGCCGGCCTGGAAGTCACCGACGCCAACCGTGACCGCATCGGTGTGGCCATGGGTTCGGGTATTGGCGGTCTGACCAATATCGAAGAAACCAGCCGCACGCTGCATGAGACTGGCCCACGTCGAATTTCACCGTTCTTCGTACCGGGCTCGATCATCAATATGATTTCCGGCTTCCTGTCCATCCATCTGGGGGCACAGGGGCCTAACTACGCGATTTCAACGGCGTGCACCACAGGCACCCACTGCATCGGTATGGCGGCGCGCAACATTGCCTACGACGAAGCCGATGTGATGATCGCCGGCGGCGCCGAAATGGCCGCGTGCGGCCTGGGCATGGGCGGCTTCGGCGCGTCCCGTGCGCTGTCGACCCGCAATGACGAGCCGACCCGTGCCAGCCGTCCGTGGGACAAAGGCCGTGACGGCTTCGTGCTGTCCGACGGTGCCGGTGCGCTGGTGCTTGAAGAGTTGGAGCACGCCAAGGCGCGTGGCGCCACCATCTACGCCGAGCTGATCGGGTTCGGCATGAGCGGTGACGCGTACCACATGACTTCACCGCCGTCCGACGGAGCGGGTGCTGCGCGTTGCATCACCAATGCCCTGCGCGATGCGAAGGTCAACCCCGACCAGGTGCAGTACATCAACGCCCATGGCACTTCGACCCCGACTGGCGACTTGGCGGAAGCCGAGGCCATCAAGTCGGTGTTCGGCGAGCACGCCTATAAGCTGGCGGTCAGCTCCACCAAGTCCATGACCGGCCACCTGCTGGGTGCGGCGGGCGCGGTCGAGGCGATCTTCAGTGTGATGGCCATCAAGGACCAGGTTGCTCCGCCAACTATCAACCTTGATGAGCCGGACGAAGGCTGCGACTTGAACTTCGTGCCGCACGAAGCGCAACCGATGCCAATCGACGTGGTGATCTCCAACTCGTTCGGGTTTGGTGGTACCAACGGCTCCCTGGTGTTCCGCCGGTTCGCCGAGTGATGCACAGCTGGGTCGACGGTCAGCCAGCGGACAGCGTGCCCCTGAAAGATCGCGGCCTGGCCTATGGTGATGGGGTGTTCGAGACCATCGCCGTCAAGGCCGGGCAGCCGTTGCTGCTCGACCGTCACCTGCAACGCCTGGAAGAGGGTTGCAGGCGTTTGGCATTGGTAGTGGATCACGGGTTGATTCGCCACGAAGTGCTGAGCTTCGCCGCCGCCCTTGGCGACGGTATTCTCAAATTGATCCTCACCCGTGGCGACAGCTTGCGCGGTTATGGCATCAACCCTGGCGCCCCGGTGCGCCGTATTTTGCAGGGCAGTGCGCCCGCTGCTTACCCCCTTGCCCACGAAGTCGACGGCGTCCGCCTGTTTGCGTGTGCCACGCGCTTGGCGCAGCAGCCGCTGCTGGCCGGTATCAAGCACCTCAATCGGCTGGAGCAGGTGATCGCGCGTGCCGAATGGCAAGATACCGAACATGCCGAAGGCCTGATGCTGGACATGTCTGGTCGGGTGATCGAAGGCATATTCAGCAACCTTTTCCTGGTACGCAACGGCTTGTTACTAACCGCTGATCTGAGCCGTTGTGGCGTTGCCGGCGTAATGCGCGCCGAAGTGCTGGCCCAGGCACAAGCGCTGGGCGTCCCGGTGGCCGTGGCCGACATCAGTGTTGAGCAGTTGCAACAGGCCGATGAAGTCTTCGTCTGCAACAGCGTATATGGCATTTGGCCGGTGCGTGGTTGCGCTGCGATGAGCTGGCCGGTTGGGCCGCTCACCCGTAAACTGCAAGGCATTGTTCGCGCGCTATTGGATATTTGAGTTGATACGAAAACTGGTGTTACTGCTGCAGATCAGCCTGGTCTCGGCGGCTTTGCTCGTGGGCTTTTCGGCCTGGAAACTCGACTCTGCCCTCAAGCAGCCCCTGAAGCTGCCTCAGGAGCAGTTGCTCGACGTACCTGCTGGCGCTACGCCGACGGGCACCTTCAACCGTCTGGAAGCCGACGGCGTGCTCGACGATGCATTCTGGTTGCGTCTGTACTGGCGCTTCAACCTCGAAGGCCAGCCATTGCACAGCGGCGAGTACCGCATGAGCCCGGGCCTTACCGCCGAGGGTTTGATCGGCCTGTGGCAGCGCGGCGAAGTGGTGCAGTACAGCCTGACCTTGGTGGAGGGCTGGAATTTCCGTCAGGTGCGCACCGCCCTGGCCAAGCATGAAAAGATCGTGCAGACCCTCGCGGGCCTGACTGACAGCGAAGTGATGGATAAGCTCGGCCACCCAGGTGTGTTTCCTGAAGGGCGGTTCTTCCCCGACACCTACCGTTTTGTCCGCGGCATGACCGATGTCGAATTCCTGAAAAAAGCCTACAACCGCCTGGACGATGTACTCGCCCAGGAGTGGAGCAAGCGTGCCGCCGACGCGCCCTACACCGACCCTTACCAAGCACTGATAATGGCGTCGCTGGTAGAAAAGGAGACCGGTGTGCCCCAGGAGCGCGGGCAGATTGCCGGTGTGTTTGTGCGTCGCCTGAAGATCGGTATGCTGCTGCAGACCGACCCCACCGTGATCTACGGCTTGGGTGAGCGCTACAACGGTAAATTGACCCGTGCCCATCTCAAGGAAGCCAACCCCTACAACACCTACATGGTCGCCGGCCTGCCGCCCACGCCCATCGCAATGGTCGGTCGCGAGGCGATCCATGCAGCGCTGAACCCGGTACCGGGCAGCAGCCTGTATTTCGTCGCCCGTGGTGATGGCAGCCATATATTCTCGGATGACCTGGATGCGCATAATGCCGCCGTGCGTGAGTTCCAGCTCAAGCGCCGTGCCGATTACCGTTCCAGTCCGACGCCTGTGGTGAAACCGCTGGAAGATTCGGCACCTGCCAGTGATGCACCCACCCCCGACGCACCGATCGAGCCCGCGCCGGACACTACCGCGCCGCAAAGCCCGCAATGACTCTGACTAAGGACTGCCTGTGACTGGCTTGTTTATTACCCTGGAAGGCCCGGAAGGCGCCGGCAAAAGCACTAACCGTGACTACTTGGCCGAGCGCCTGCGTGCGCAGGGCATCGAGGTGGTGCTGACCCGTGAGCCGGGCGGTACGCCTTTGGCTGAGCGCATCCGTGAAGTCTTGCTGGCCCCGGGTGACGAGCCGATGAACCCGGACACCGAGTTGCTCCTGGTGTTTGCTGCCCGTGCCCAGCACCTGGCCGAAGTGATTCGCCCGGCCCTGGCGCGGGGTGCGGTGGTGATCTGCGACCGGTTTACCGACTCCACCTACGCCTACCAGGGTGGCGGGCGGGGTTTGTCCCTGGAGCGCATCGCCACCCTGGAAACCTTTGTGCAAGGCGATCTGCGCCCCGACCTGACCCTGTTGTTCGACCTGCCGGTGGAAGTGGGCATGGCCCGCGCCAGTGCGCGAGGTCGCCTGGATCGTTTCGAGTTGGAAGGCCAAGCCTTCTTTGATGCAGTGCGCAGCGCTTTCCTGCAGCGCGCCAAGGCTGAGCCCACACGTTATTACCTATTGGACGCCGCTCAGCCGCTGAGTCAGGTGCAACAGGCTATCGACGCGCTGCTGCCCACTCTGTTGGAGCGTAGCCGTGGCTGAGTCCTACCCGTGGCAGGACGGCCTCTGGCAGCAACTGGCAGGGCGCGCCCAGCACGCCCACGCCTATCTGCTGCATGGGCCGGTGGGCATCGGTAAACGCCACCTCGCCGAACGCCTGATGGGCAGCCTGTTGTGCCAACGCCCAGTCAACCTGGAGGCGTGTGGCGAGTGCAAGTCCTGCCTGTTGCTCAAGGCTGGCAGTCACCCGGACAATTATGTGCTGGAACCCGAGGAAGCGGACAAGGCCATCAAGGTCGACCAGGTGCGCGACCTGGTGAGCTTCGTGGTGCAGACTGCGCAAATGGGCGGGCGCAAAGTGGTGCTGATCGAGCCGGTCGAGGCGATGAACATCAACGCGGCCAACGCCTTGCTCAAAAGCCTTGAAGAGCCGTCCGGCGATACCGTGCTGTTGCTGGTGAGCCACCAGTCCAGCCGCTTGTTGCCGACCATTCGCAGCCGTTGCGTGCAGCAGGCTTGCCCGTTGCCCAGCGAGGACATGAGCCTGCAATGGCTGGCGCAGGCGTTGCCGGAATGCAGCGCAGAAGAACGAGGCGAGTTGCTGACCCTGGCGGCCGGTTCGCCTTTGGCGGCAGTGAAGCTGCAGGCTCAGGGCGTGCGCGAACAGCGTGCACTGGTCGTGGATGGCGTGAAGAAACTGCTCAAGCAGGAATTGTCCGCCACGCAACTGGCCGAAAGCGCCTGGAAGGACATTCCGCTATTGCTGCTGTTCGACTGGTTTTGCGACTGGTCCAGCCTGATCCTGCGCTACCAGCTTACCCAGGATGAGCAAGGCCTGGGCCCGGCGGATATGCGCAAGGTCGTGCAATACCTGGCGCAAAAAAGTGCCCAGGACAAAGTGCTGAACATCCAGGACTGGATCCTCGCCCAGCGCCAGAAAGTCCTCGGCAAGGCCAACCTCAACCGCGTGCTGTTGCTCGAGGCATTGTTGGTGCAGTGGGTCGGCCTGCTCGGGCGCCGTTAAATTCCGTGGCTGACGGGTGTATCGTTGGCCCTACCTCTTGTGTGACTTAAGCTCAGATTCCTATGCTCGTAGATTCTCATTGCCACCTTGATCGCCTCGACCTTGCCCAGCACGGTGGCTCCCTCGACGCCGCCCTTGAAGCTGCCCGCCAGCGTGGGGTAGGGCACTTCCTGTGCATTGGCGTCAGCGCCGACAACGCCGCCGACGTCAAAGCCCTGGCTGATCGCTATGCCGACGTAGACTGCTCGGTGGGTATTCACCCGTTGGACCTCAAGCCTGGCGAAGCGCCGGCTCTGGACTGGCTACTGGGCGAACTCAACCACCCGCGAGTGGTGGCCATTGGCGAAACAGGCCTGGACTATCACTACGAGCCTGAAGCTGCCGAGTTGCAGCAGGCCTCGTTCCGCTTGCACCTGCAAGCCGCCCAGCAGACGGGCAAGCCGGTGATCGTCCACACCCGAGGTGCCCGTGCCGATACCCTGGCCTTGCTACGTGAAGCCGCGTTGCCGCAGGCTGGCGTGTTGCATTGCTTTACCGAAGACTGGGACATGGCCAAGGCGGCCCTGGACCTGGGGTTCTATATTTCCCTGTCGGGTATCGTCACCTTCCGCAATGCCGACGCGCTGCGCGATGTGGCCCGCCAGGTGCCTGCCGACCGCCTGCTGGTGGAAACCGACTCGCCGTACCTGGCGCCCATCCCCCATCGCGGCAAACCGAACTTGCCCGAATATGTACGTGATGTGGCTGATTACCTGGCGATGCTGCGCGGCGAGTCGTACGAACGCTTTGCCGAGCAGACTACCGAGAACTTCAAGCGCCTGTTCCCGCTGGCCCACCTAGCCGGTTAGAGCGGCCGAATTCCAGGCAAAAAAAACCCGGGTTCTGGGGGGTGAATCCGGGCTAAGACCATTAGGAGTAAAACAAGGGCACGCAGTCCGTCGGTACCCAGGTCGACGCGTCACTTGGGGGAGATGTCGCGCCGACAGTTGAAGTATTGACCACTATCCTATTCAGTCCAGTCGTGATTGATCGTTTTTTAAACAGATTTGGAATACGCGGCCTTCGCTTGAGTTCTCACTGCGCTGATGGGCAGGTTCAGGTGTTGCGTATTATTTCTGACTGATAACGGCGAAATCGTTGGCGCATTGAAAGTTATGTGCCTGACGGGTTCACATAGACATTGCCCAACGACCGTTCAGTCGGGATAATCCCTCGCACCGGGTAAATCGTATCGCCACGTATCCATGGCCCTGCGCAACCCTCCCTATTTCCGACCTTTGCAGACTCTTCCTCATGCACAAAGAACCCCGTAAGGTCCGTGAATTTCGCCGCCGTGAGCAGGAAATTCTCGACACCGCGCTCAAGCTGTTCCTCGAACAAGGTGAAGACAGCGTCACCGTCGAGATGATTGCGGATGCCGTGGGTATCGGCAAAGGCACGATCTACAAACACTTCAAATCCAAGGCCGAAATCTACCTGCGCCTGATGCTCGACTACGAGCGTGATTTGAACGAGTTGCTGCACTCGGCGGATGTCGACAAAGACAAGGAAGCCCTGTCCCGCGCTTACTTCGAGTTCCGCATGCGTGACCCGCAGCGTTACCGCCTGTTCGATCGCCTGGAAGAGAAGGTGGTCAAAGGTCACCAGGTGCCGGAGATGGTCGAGGAGCTGCACAAGATCCGCGCCTCGAACTTCGAACGCCTGACCCTGCTGATCAAGGGGCGTATCAGCGAAGGCAAGCTTGAAGACGTGCCACCGTATTTCCACTACTGCGCCGCCTGGGCCTTGGTGCATGGCGCTGTGGCGCTGTACCACTCGCCGTTCTGGAGCAATGTGCTGGAAGACCAGGAAGGTTTCTTCCAGTTCCTGATGGACATCGGCGTGCGCATGGGCAACAAGCGCAAGCACAGCCCTGAACTGCCGGGCGCCGAAAAGAGCGGCGAAACCCCTGCCACCTAAGTCATTCGCCACAGTGATGGCGCAATGATTTACTGCCAGGCGCAGTAACCCAGGAATATACTCAGGCAAGGACCTTGCTAAAAGCTGAGTTATGAGTCAGCTTTTAGCGCGCCCGAATTATCCTCTGCCGGAGTGATCCATGATCGTTGATCGTCAAGGCAGGCGTTTTCGCAATTTGCGGATCAGCCTGACTTCAGCCTGCAATTATGCGTGTACCTATTGCGTGCCTGACGGCAAGCGGCTGGTGGCTGCCCAGGATGAACTGTCGGCCGAGGCCATGGCCCGAGGCGTGGCTTACCTGATAGAAGCGGCGGGTATCGAGCGCTTGCGCATTACCGGCGGTGAGCCGTTGGTCAGCCCCAAGTTGGAAGCCTTCATGGGGGCGGTAGGGCAGATGGGCCTGAGCGACATCAGTCTGACCACCAATGGCCAACTGCTGGCGCGTAAACTGCCGTTGCTGGTGGCCGCTGGTATCCGACGCATCAATGTCTCCCTCGACACGCTGGATGCCGACGCTTTCCGCAGCATCGCCCGTGGCGGCGACCTGGCCACCGTGCTCGATGGCATGGACCAGGCCAGTGCTGCCGGGATCAAGATCAAGGTCAATATGGTGCCGTTGCGCGGCCAGAACCTGGACCAGGTGATGCCGCTGCTCGATTACTGCCTGGCGCGAGGCTACGAGCTGCGCTTTATCGAACTGATGCGCATGGGGCATCTGGCCAAAGACTCCAACGCGTTCCTGCAACAGTTTGTCAGCTTGCAACAGCTGCTCAGCTTGATCGGCGAGCAACACGAATACCTGCAAGCCAACGCACCCGTCGATGCGACGGCGGTACGCTACGAAGTGCCGGGCAAGGGCTTCTTCGGTGTGATCGCCAACGAGAGCGTACCGTTCTGCCGCACCTGTTCGCGATTGCGGTTGTCCTCTACTGGTTGGCTGCATGGCTGCCTGTCGTCCAGCAATCGCCATTATGTCGGTGACTTGCTCGATCAGCCGCGCCATCAAGCGTTGCCAGCGTTGCAGGGCTTGTTGATGAAAGCCTTGGCCGACAAGCAGGAAGTGGCGTTCTCCGGCGGTGCCACGATCATGAAGATCATTGGTGGCTAAGGTAGATATTGCGGGTTCACACATTTGATTTGTAGCGCAGCTGACTGGCGCGGATTCTGCATCCCACGCCCCATTCGCCGGTTTCCTGTCACCGGCCTCTGGAGGATTAGGATGCGTAGTCTGGTTTTGCTGCTGGCGTCATTGGCCCTGGGTGGTTGCATGACCGTCAGTGATATGGCCGAAGGCACCCGCTATCAGATGAGCGATGCCGGACTGCTCGATCACAGCGATACGCGCCGTACTGCCTCGGTGCGCATACAGCCGGACTCCTTTGTGTTTATCGCCCAAGGCGCCTTCGTGCCGCCGGGCAGCGCCTACCCGCGGCCCAATGTGGTGGCCGAGGAAGCCTTCAATGGCTTCGTCGAATATTTCCCCATGGTGCGTCGCGCCCGCCAGCCGGAAGGTCTTGAACAGGCCATGACCGAAGCCCGTGCCGCCGGTGCTCATTACCTGCTGTATTGCCGCTTTGCGGCAGCCGATGACCGTATCGGCAACGCCGACGAGTGGACCGACCAACAAGCCCTGGACCGTCTTGGCTTGGACACCGGGGTGATCCAAGTCATGTTGATCGAGACCAGCACCCAGTATTTGATTGATACTGCACGTATTCGCAGTCGTGGCGGTTTACTGACGTTCCACGACACATCGCCACAAGATTTGATCGCCCGCCCCCTCGCGCAATACGCCCGCGGTTTGCTGGGTATGAGTGATCAGTAAGACAGAGGAGCCCGCCATGACCGATTCCGCCAAGGCCAATGATTTATTGGCCCAACTGCCCAAGGGCAAGGGGCCGGCACCGGTGCATCTGTGGAACCCGGATTTCTGCGGCAACATCGACATGCGCATCGCCCGCGATGGCACCTGGTTCTACCAGGGCACACCCATCGGGCGAAAGCCGATGGTCAAGCTGTTCTCCAACATCATCCGCCGCGATGGCGATGATTATTTCCTGGTGACGCCCGTGGAGAAGGTCGGCATCCGTGTGGATGATGCGCCGTTTGTCGCAGTGACCCTGGATGTGCAAGGGCAGGGCGAAAGCCAGGTATTGCGCTTTACCACCAACGTCGACGAACAGCTCGAGGCAGGCCTCGAACACCCGCTGCGGGTGGTGACCGACCCCATCACCCAGGAACCCGCCCCCTATGTGCGCGTTCGCACCAACCTCGAAGCCCTCGTGCATCGCAACGTTTTTTACCAGTTGGTGGAGCTGGCGGTGAGCCGTCCGATCAACGGTCAGAACTGGCTTGGTGTCTGGAGCGGCGGGGAGTTTTTCCCCATCGGCCTGGAGCCCTGAGGCGGTTTTTGTCTTCAGCCTGAAATAATCCTCTTGCGGTAAACGCGGGCTTTCGGTTATCAATTTGTACATGATTAGACATGTTCGATTTGATAAGAAAAAACGCGTCGTCGATGAGCTCATCCGCCGTATCGAAGGTGGCGTCATGGCCGACGGTTTCCTATTGCCGGGCGAGCACCAACTGGCCGAGGAGTTTGCGGTCAGCCGGGGCACGCTGCGCGAGGCGCTGGCCGAGCTCAAGCGTCGCAACTACATCGCCACCCAAAGCGGCGTCGGTTCGATTGTCACCTTTGACGGCATGGTGTTGGACCAACGCAGCGGTTGGGCCCAGGCCCTGGCCGATACGGGGGCCCAAGTAAGCACCGATACCCTGCGTTTCGAGACCGTGACGCGCCCGGATCTGTTCAGCCGTTTCGGCACCGACCAGTTCATTACCCTCGACCGCCTCCGGCGCACGGCTGACGGTATAGCGGTGTCGCTGGAACGCTCGTTGATGCCGGCCGTTGGCGACCTGGAAAACCTGCCCCACATTGGGCTGATCGATAATTCCCTGACCATCACCCTGGCCGCCTACGGCTACGTCGGGGCCGACGGCGACCAGTGGATCGGTGCCGAACCCCTGAGTGATGAAGACGCCGAATTACTCGGGCGCCCCAGCGGTACGGTATTTCTCAAGGCGTCGCGCACCACCTATGATCGTCGCGAGCGTTTCATGGAGCATGTCGAAAGCCTGCTTGACCCGCTGCACTTTCGCCTGCATCTGCAGTTTGGAGCGTCGAAATGAGCCGAGAAAATCGCGCACTTGGCGCCTTTTATGGCCTGGCCCTGGGCGATGCCTTGGGCATGCCCACCCAATCCTTGAGCCGCGAGCAGGTTCAACAGCGCTTCGGTGCTATCACCGCCTTGGAAGACGCCGACGCGGACCAGCCCATTGCGCCCAACATGCCTGCCGGTTCCATCACCGATGACACCGAACAAGCCATCCTGGTTGCCGAGTTACTGGTGCAAGGCCAGGGCCAGATCGAGCCCGCCGTGCTTGCCCAGCGCCTGATCGACTGGGAAGCGGGGATGCGCGCCAAGGGTTCCCAGGACTTGCTCGGGCCGTCCACCAAGCGCGCGATCGACATGATCCTCGCCGGCCATACCCCGGAAGAATCCGGGCGCTACGGCACTACCAATGGCGCGGCCATGCGCATCACCCCGGTGGGCATCGCCGCCGATGTTGGCGACCCGGGGCGGTTTGTCCAGGCGGTGATCCAGGCGTGCCAGGTCACGCATAACACCAGCCTGGGTATTTCCAGCGCCGCGGCCGTGGCGGCGGTGGTCTCGGCAGGCATCAATGGCGTGGACCTGGGGGAAGCCCTGAATATCGGCACCCAGATTGCCCGACAGGCCGAAAGCCATGGTCACTGGATCGCGGGCGGACGCATTTCTACCCGCATCAGTTGGGCTCGTACCTTGAGCGTCGGCAGCGGCGACAAAGCGTTGTTTGCCGACCTGCTTTACGAGTTGATCGGTACTTCGGTGGCTTCCCAGGAATCGGTGGTGGTCTCGTTTGCCTTGGCCCAGCAAGTGGCGTCAGGTGATATGAATGCCTTCGAAGCCCTGTGCCTGGCGGCTAGCCTGGGCGGCGACACCGACACCATTGCCGCGATCCTCGGCGCCATGCTGGGGGCGTGCCTGGGCATGCAGTGCTGGCCTGAGGCGTTGGTTGAACAGGTCAAGCGGGTCAATGGATTGGATGTGCAACCCTTGGTCCAAGGGTTGTTGGCCTTGCGATAAACACAAATCTGATGTGAGAGCTGGCTTGCCTGCGATAGCGGTTTTCCAGTGGCCGCTGGGCGGGTTGCCCCACCGCAATCGCAGGCAAGCCAGCTCCCACATTCAAAAGCGTTGAGTCAGGAAGACTGGATAAAGATTCGACTCGCTGCCACAACCACAACAATACAGGCACCAGGAGCACCCTTTCATGAGCAGTCCCTCTTCCGGCCAAAGCGCCGGGCAACTGGAAACACGCGGCATCGAGCCGGTCCCGGAAGGTGAGTGCAACGGCCATCCGCTGCAACTGTTCTGGGTGTGGTTCGCGGCCAATATCAGCATCCTCGGTTTGCCCCTTGGTGCAACGCTGGTGGCGTTTCGTGGCTTGGCCATCTGGCAGGCGATCATCGTCGCGATTCTTGGCGCCGCTGGCTCCTTTGCCGTGGTTGGCATTATCTCCATTGCCGGTCGCCGTGGTCGCGCGCCCAGCCTGACCTTGTCCCGCGCCATCTTCGGCGTGCGCGGCAATATCGGCCCGACCTTGGTGTCTCTGATGTCGCGCCTGGGTTGGGAAACCGTCAACACCACCACCGCAGCCTTCGTGTTGTTGTCGTTGAGCTCTATCCTGTTCGGCTCGGCAGTGGAGGCCAAGAGCGCGCCGCTGCTCACCCTGATCTTCATTGCCATCTTCGTGCTGCTGACCCTGGCCGTGTCGGGCCTCGGCCACGCCACGTTGTTGGTGATCCAGAAGTGGGCGACCTACGTATTCGGCGGCCTGAACATTCTGGTGGGCGGCTTTCTGTGCGCCACCATCGACTGGAGTGCGGTGTTCAACGCCACCCCGGCGCCGTTGAGCGCGATGATCATTGGCGTAGGCACCATGGCCGCCGGCACCGGCATTGGTTGGGCCAACGCCGGTGCCGATATGTCGCGCTACCAGCACCGCAGCGTCAAGGCTGTACGCCTGGTGGCCAGCGCCGCTTTTGGCGCGGGTATTCCGCTGGTGTTGCTGATTACCTTGGGCGGCCTGCTGTCGGTGGGTAACAACGACCTGGCGTCGGCCACCGATCCGATCATCGCAATCCGCGACATGCTGCCGACCTGGATGGCGGTGCCTTACCTGATCACCGCGTTCGGCGGGCTGTTGCTGTCAAACAACCTGTCGGTGTATTCGGCCGGTCTGACGACGTTGACCCTGGGTTTGAAGGTCAAGCGCGTGCACGCGGTGATTGTCGATATCGTCGCGATCTTTGCTGGCTCCATCTATTTCATGCTGATCGCCGACAGCTTCTATGGCCCGTTCATCACCTTCATTTCGCTGCTGGCGGTGCCGATTACGGCGTGGGTCGGGATCTTCGTGGTCGACTTGATTCACCGTCATTACTACAGCCCCACCGACCTGCTGGACGTCAGCCCCAGCAGTGCCTACTGGTATCGCGGCGGTGTGGAGTGGCGTGCATTTGGCGCCTGGGCCGTGGCCATTGTGCTGGGGTTCAGCTTCACCACCATCGGCACCACCGCCGAAAACATCTGGTTTGCCGGGCCGTTGTCCGACTCCTGGCTGGGCCATAACGGCCTGGGCTGGATCGTGACCTTCCTGGTAGCCGGCGGACTATATGCAGTACTGGGCGGCGCGGCTGACCGTCGTCCTGCTTTAGCAGAGAGCGCCAATGTCTAGATTGCTGCATACCGGCCAGGTCATTGTCGACCTGGTCATGGGCCTCGACACCCTGCCGGCAAGCGGCGGTGACGTGCTGGCCAACTCCGCCAGTTTCCAGGTCGGTGGCGGTTTCAACGTAATGGCTGCGGCGCGGCGCAATGGGTTGCCGGTGGTTTACCTGGGTCGCCATGGCGAAGGGCGCTTTGGCGAGCTGGCGCGCGCCGCGATGCAGGCCGAAGGTATTGAAATGACCTTGGCGGCCAGCGCTGGCAAAGATACCGGGTTGTGCGTGTCGCTGACTGAAGCGAGCACCGAACGCACCTTCATTTCCCATCTCGGCGCCGAGGGTGAGCTGAGCGCCGACGACTTGGCTCAGATCGTCCCGCGTGTTGATGATTACGTGTACGTCAGTGGCTACAGCTTGCTGCTTGAAGGTAAGGCACAGCCGTTGCTTGACTGGCTGCTGGCGCTGCCGCGAGAGATCGTGGTGGTGTTAGACCCAGGCCCGCTGGTCAAGGCGCCGGACTCGGCGTTGATGCGCGCGTTGTTGCCGCGTATCGACATCTGGACCAGCAATGGCCCTGAAGCCCTCGCGTTTACCGGGGCGGCGGATATGAGTCAGGCGCTGCCCATGCTGAGTCAGCACGTGCAGGCACTGCTGGTTGTGCGTGATGGGCCAAATGGTTGCTGGGTAGGGCGTGGGGCACAGACTGAGCATGTACCTGGCTTCAAGGTTAAGGCGGTGGACAGCAATGGTGCGGGGGATGCGCATGCAGGGGTATTTATTGCCGGGTTGGCGAAGGGCTTGAAACCGGTTGAGGCGGCGCGTCGAGCGAACGCAGCGGCGGCATTGGCGGTAACCCGCTGGGGGCCGGCCACTTCACCTGGCACTGCTGAGGTCGATGCATTAGTGACTGAATAAACGAGGCCCAAAAATGTGGGAGCGGGCTTGCTCGCGAATGCGGTGTGTCAGTTAAAGCATGTGCTGACTGATACACCGCATTCGCGAGCAAGCCCGCTCCCACAATGGGTCCTGCGTTTAACCTGCTTTTTTCAGGGCCTGGATCAACTCATCTTTACGCATGGTCGAGCGTCCTGAAATATTCTTTTCCCGCGCCTCTTTCATCAAGCTTTCCTTGGTTTGCGTACTCAGCGAAGCACGGCTGCTGCGTGGGTGGCCTTCACGGCTGGCAGCGGCACGCTTGGCCGATTCCTGCCGGTCCTGGGCCTTCTTGGCCGGCGCCTTGCCTCGACCTGATCCGCCGGCTCTTTCACCACCGCCAGACTGTTTGTTCACGGTGGCCCAGGCGCGGGCTTCGGCCTCGTCCTTGGGCAGTCCCTTGTGCTCATAACTGTCTTCGATATGAGCGGCCTTGCGTTTCTGTTCGTCGGTGTATTTGGCTTTGCTTCCACGAGGCATCGCTAAAACTCCTTCTGGCCCCGGTCGCGGGGCCAGGCCAGAAATGGATTACTCAGTGCTTTGAGCGTCGAGCTTGCGCGCCTCATCCACACCCGAAGCGGTGAGCTTGATCGGCAGGTTCAACGCGTATTCGCCGGCGTCGTCGGTGGTCACATGCCCATCCTTGATCAGACCGCGGTCCTGCAGGAACGCCAAGACACTGGCGACCTCTTTTTCACCGCGGTAATTGTCCAGCACCTCCTTGCCCAAGCCTTGCGGGTGGGCGTGCAGCAGGCGGGTGAGGACTTCTTTTTCAAGGTTTCTATCGACGTTCATGCGTACCTCTTCACGGGGAAATGGTCGGGCGTTGGTCGTACCAAGGGGGCATCAAGGCGCTGGTTGTTTCTGCGCGCCGGGGATGTTCGAGTCGTCGCCCTTGTTGATCTTCGGCTCATTGTTGCTCGTGCCAGGGCCCATCTTGCCGTTGCCCACGGCCGCCGGTGCCTGGCGCTGGGTGTCGTTGCCTTTGGTGCGCGGGTCAGCGCTGTTGTCGATGATCGCGCCACCGTTGGTGTCCATGCCGGTGCCCATCGATTTTTGCGATTCGGTAGTGGCGTCCGGCGTTGGATCGGTGGGGCCAGTGGTCGAGCTAGCCGCGAAGGCGCTCAAGGACGCGGCAGACAACAGGCCGGTGAGGGCGAGGGCAGCAAATTTGGAATGTTTCATCAGGGTGTCTCCATATAATTAATGTCCTTACCCTGTATTGGTCTGCCCGCGATTGCTGATCGTGCCGGGATGGCGACGAACGGTATCAGCTCACCTGTATCACTTTGTGTGCCGATACCCGACGCGCTATCAAGCGCGCCACCGTGATCGCCCAATTGAGTGCGGCGATCACCAGTACGCTCAGCATCATTGTCGCAAGGCCGAAGTCGACGATGATCTTGCCTGCGAGCCAGGGAAACCCGAAGACGCCGATAAAGTACGCCAGGCTGAACAGCAACAACGCCTGAGAAGTGGTGCCGCTGGGCGCTTCGTTGGCCACCAGGCCGTTGATCACCGAATACGTCAGGCCATACCCGATCCCTAGCGTGGCGGCGGCGAGCACATAACTGAGGTTGCCGCTGACACCAAACGCGAACAGCGCGATCGCGCCGAACATTACCCCGGATAACACGCAGGCAGCCTGGTACGCATCGCGCTTGACCACGAAACCGGCGATCAGCAGGCGGCTGGTAATAGCCGCTGTCAGGAAACCCGCGAAGAACAGTGAATAGTCCAGCTTATGGGCCACGGCATAGCTGGTCTGGAACGAAGACAGCCCCCCGAATACGCAGCCGCCCAGTCCGACCATCAGGATCGCGAACGCCGCCTTGGAAGACAGGACGCGGCGGCTTGCGCGCCAGGAAATCCTGGCGGTTGGCACATTCGCGTGCTGTCGCAACCGAGTGCCCATGCGCCAGAACATCACCACCCCGGCGAGGCTGGCGAGCCCGGCGATATAGAACGCGGTTGTCAGGGGCAGGTCCAGCGCAGTGGCGGCGCGTCCCAGCAAAGGGCCGGAACCTATGCCGCTCAACATACTGCCCGAGAGCAAGGCGAAATATTTGGCCCGCTGGCGCGGTTCCACCAGCAGCGTCACGATGATCGGGCCCAGGGTATAAAACACGCCCCAGCCCAAACCAAGAGACAATCCAAACAGCATCAAGCCTTGGCCAAACCCTGGCGTCAGGGCAAACCCCAGGCAGGCCACCACCAACAATACGCCGGTGCTTGCAATGGCCCGCGCCGCGCCCAGCGCGTCAGCCAGATGCCCGGAAAGCACGACCGCTACAAAGGTGCTGAGCATCGCCGTGGCAATGACACTGCCCGCGTCGTGTTCATTACCGCCACGGGCATGGATCAGCAGTGACAACAAAAAGGTCGAGCCGTAAGACAGCGACAACAGAAAACTGGCGAGGCAGAACAGCGCGAATGTCTTCGTGCCCACGGGTGGCGTAGCGTGCATGAGCAGGTCTCTGATCGTTGGATTTATGCTCATTGTTTACCATGGGCGTGCGCAGGCTTTGTTCTGTGGTTGCTGATGCTTGCATCACCCCGCGCCGGAGTGAAACGCGCTCGTCGGCATCAATTGCACTGCAAACGGCCATCAAACCGTCTTAGTATGTGGCCTTTGAATTTGCCCAAGGCTCGCCCATGACCATCGAGATTCGCCCCGCCGTGCCCAGCGATGCTGCGCAGATCCTGACCTTTATCACTGAACTTGCCGAGTACGAGAAAGCTCGGCATGAAGTGATCGCCAGCGTGGTGGACATCGAGCGCAGCCTCTTCAGCGAAGGCGCCACGGCCCATGGCCTGATCTGCTTGCGCGACGGCTTGCCGATTGGCTTTGCGGTGTTCTTTTTCAGTTACTCGACGTGGCTGGGCAGTAACTGCCTGTACCTCGAAGACCTGTACATCAACCCGGAGCAACGCGGCGGCGGGGCGGGCAAGAAGTTGTTGCGCCACTTGGCCAAGATCGCCTTTGACAATGGTTGCGGACGCTTTGAATGGAGCGTGCTGGACTGGAACGAGCCCGCGATCGCTTTCTACAAATCCATCGGCGCCCAGCCGCAGGAAGAATGGGTGCGTTATCGCATGGAAGGCGATGCCCTGCGCGACTTCGCCCTGGGCTGAAACCTCTTTCGTATAGTCACTAAAGATCGAATGTGGGAGCGGGCTTGCTCGCGAATGCGGTGTATCAGTCAGCACATGCTTTAACTGACAGACCGCATTCGCGAGCAAGCCCGCTCCCACATTTTTTCAAGCGCCGCCCATTATATGGGACGATAATTTATATATTGAGATATTTCAGGCGATGGGTTTATAGTCGCCAGCATCAGCACTCACTACAAAAAATAAAAAGGTGAAGCGATGCAGGCGCAACCGTTGTCCCTACCCGCCGTGCCCGAGCCGACTTACGGCGAGCGGCTGAAGAACAAGGTGGTGATCGTCACTGGCGCCGCCCAAGGCATTGGCGAAGCCATCGTTGCCTGTTTCCAGGCCCAGCAGGCGCGGTTGATCATTGCCGATATCCAGGGCGACAAAGTCGAGAAGATCGCCGCTCATTGGCGCGAACACGGTGCGCAGGTTTACGCCCACGCGGTTGATATCACTTCCAAGGATCAGTGGCAGGCATTGGTCAACCTGGCCATCGAGCGCTTTGGCCGTGTGGATGTGCTGGTCAACTGTGCCGGCGTCAACGTGTTCCGTGACCCGCTGGAGATGAGCGACGAGGACTGGCGCCGCTGTTTCGCCATCGACCTCGACGGTGCCTGGTACGGCTGCCGCTCGGTGTTGCCGCACATGATCGAGCAAGGTATCGGCAACATCATCAATATCGCGTCCACCCATTCCAGCCACATCATTCCCGGTTGCTTTCCTTACCCTGTCGCCAAGCACGGCCTGCTCGGCCTAACCCGTGCCCTGGGTATCGAGTACGCGCCCAAAGGCATCCGCGTGAATGCCATCGCCCCCGGCTATATCGAAACCCAGCTCAACGTCGACTACTGGAACGGTTTCCCTGACCCCCACGCCGAACGCCAGCGTGCGTTCGACCTGCACCCGCCCAAACGCATTGGCCAGCCCATCGAAGTGGCCATGACAGCACTGTTCCTGGCGACCGACGAGGCGCCCTTTATCAACGCCACTTGCCTGATTATCGATGGCGGGCGGTCTGTGATGTACCACGACTAAAGCGTTTTTCAATAACAAGAAGGAGGTGGTCCATGTTCAAGCAAACACTCGGTGCCGTGGCACTGGCGATGGCGTTCTGCGGCTGGGTATCGGCTGAAGAAGTGAAGATCGGTTTTCTGGTCAAGCAGGCCGAGGAACCCTGGTTTCAAACGGAGTGGGCATTCGCGGAAAAAGCCGGCAAGGAGCATGGTTTCACCGTGATCAAGATCGCCGTGCCCGATGGCGAAAAGACCTTGTCGGCCATCGACAGCCTGGCCGCCAACGGCGCCAAAGGCTTCGTGATCTGCCCGCCGGACGTGTCCCTGGGCCCTGCGATTGTCGCCAAGGCCAAGGTCAACGGCTTGAAAGTGATGGCCGTGGATGACCGCTTTGTCGATGCCAAGGGCAACTTCATGGAAGACGTGCCTTACCTGGGCATGGCCGCGTTTGAGGTGGGCCAGAAGCAGGGCGCCGCCATGGCCGCCGAAGCGAAAAAACGCGGTTGGGATTGGAAGGACACCTATGCGGTGATCAATACCTTCAACGAACTCGACACCGGCAAGAAACGCACCGACGGCTCGATCAAGTCACTGGAAGAGGCCGGTATTCCCAAGGACCACATCCTCACCGCTGCGCTGAAAACCCTTGATGTTCCCGGCAGCATGGACGCCACCAACTCGGCCCTGGTCAAGTTGCCGAGCGGGGCGAAGAACCTGATCATCGGTGGCATGAACGACAACACCGTACTCGGCGGCGTGCGCGCTACTGAGAGCGCCGGCTTCAAGGCCGCCAACGTGATCGGCATCGGCATCAATGGCACCGACGCCATTGGCGAATTGAAGAAAGCCGACAGCGGCTTCTTCGGTTCCATGCTGCCCAGCCCGCATATCGAGGGCTACAACACCGCGCTGGCGATGTACGAGTGGGTCACCACCGGCAAGGAACCGGCCAAATACACCGCCATGGACGAAGTGACCTTGATCACCCGCGCCAATTTCCAGGAAGAACTGACCAAGATCGGCCTGTGGAAATGAGCGGCGCAGCCCTGCGTTTCAATGGCATCGGCAAGGAGTTTCCTGGTGTGAAAGCCCTGGCGCAGATCAGCTTTGAAGCGCGGCCGCATTCGGTGCACGCGCTGATGGGCGAGAACGGCGCAGGGAAGTCGACCCTGCTGAAGATCCTCGGCGGCGCCTATATTCCATCCAGCGGCACGGTGCAGATCGGCGCGCAGACCATGGCCTTCAAATGCGCCGCCGACAGCATCGCCAGCGGTGTGGCGGTGATTCACCAAGAGCTGCACCTGGTGCCGGAAATGAGCGTGGCCGAGAACCTGTTCCTCGGGCATTTGCCCACGCGCTTTGGCGTGGTCAACCGGAGCCTGCTGCGTAAGCAGGCCCTGGCGTGTCTCAAGGGGCTGGCCGATGAAATCGACCCCGACGAGAAACTCGGGCGCCTGTCTCTGGGCCAGCGCCAACTGGTGGAAATCGCCAAGGCGCTGTCTCGCGGCGCCAACGTGATCGCCTTTGATGAACCCACCAGCAGTTTATCGGCGCGGGAAATCGACCGCTTGATGGCGATCATCACGCGCCTGCGCGACGAGGGCAAAGTGGTGCTCTACGTGTCGCACCGTATGGAAGAAGTGTTCCGTATCTGCGATGCGGTGACGGTGTTCAAGGACGGCCGCTACGTGCGTACTTTCGAGGACATGAGCACGCTGACTCACGACCAGTTGGTGACTTGCATGGTCGGTCGCGATATTCAGGACATCTACGATTACCGCCCGCGAGAGCAGGGCGAGGTGGCGCTCAATGTCGAGGGCTTGCTCGGCCCCGGCCTGCGTGAGCCGGTGAGTTTCCAGGTACGCAAAGGCGAGATCCTCGGCCTGTTCGGGCTGGTGGGGGCAGGGCGCACAGAGCTCCTGCGCCTGCTCAGCGGCCTGGAACGCTCCAGCGCCGGCAGCCTGGCACTCTGTGGTGAACCGTTGCAGTTGCGTTCACCCCGCGACGCCATCGCCGCTGGCGTGCTGCTGTGCCCGGAGGACCGCAAGAAGGAAGGCATCATTCCGCTGTCCAGCGTGGCGGAAAATATCAACATCAGCGCCCGCAGCGCCCACGCCTCGTTCGGCTGGTTGCTGCGCGACGACTGGGAGAAGGGCAACGCCGAGCGGCAGATCCAGGCCATGAAGGTCAAGACGCCGAATGCCGAGCAGAAAATCCTGTACCTGTCCGGCGGTAATCAGCAGAAAGCCATTCTTGGCCGCTGGTTGTCGATGCCGATGAAGGTCCTGCTGCTGGATGAACCCACCCGCGGTATCGACATCGGCGCCAAGTCGGAGATCTACCAGATCATCCATAACCTGGCGGCCAGCGGCATTGCGGTGATTGTGGTGTCCAGCGACCTGATGGAGGTGATGGGCATCTCTGACCGCATCCTGGTGATGAGTGAAGGCGCCTTGACCGGTGAGTTACCCCGCGCCCAAGCGGATGAAGCGCGCCTGCTGCAACTGGCGCTGCCACAGTCGCGGGCTTGAACAAGAATAAGAGGGTTTGGCTATGTCTGAGGTAAAAACAGCAAAGGGCTTCTGGCCAGGTTTCAATCAGCGCAAATTTCTCGATGATTGGGTGATGCTGTTGGCGGCGCTGGGCATTTTTGTGCTCAGCGCGGTGTTCATCGATAACTTCCTGTCTCCGTTGAACATGCGCGGCCTCGGTCTGGCGATTTCCACCGTGGGCATCGCCGCCTGCACCATGCTGTTCTGCCTGGCCTCGGGGCACTTCGACTTGTCGGTGGGTTCGGTGATCGCCTGTGCCGGGGTGGTGGCGGGCATCGTGATGCGCGACACCGACAGCGTGGCACTCGGCGTGTCGGCAGCCTTGGCCATGGGCCTGGTGGTAGGGCTGATCAACGGCATTGTGATCGCCAAGCTGCGCATCAACGCGTTGATTGCCACCTTGGCGACCATGCAGATCGTGCGCGGACTGGCCTACATCTTCTCCAACGGCAAGGCGGTGGGGGTGATGAATGAAGGGTTCTTCGTGTTCGGCAACGGCCAGCTGCTGGGCGTGCCGGTGCCGATCATCATCACCGTGCTGTGCTTTGTGTTCTTTGGCTGGTTGCTCAATTACACCACTTACGGGCGCAACACTATGGCCATTGGCGGCAACCAGGAAGCCGCGTTACTCGCGGGGGTGAATGTCGATCGCACCAAGATCATCATCTTTGCCGTGCACGGTTTGATCGGCGCCTTGGCCGGGGTGATCCTCGCGTCACGCATGACCTCGGGCCAGCCGATGATTGGCCAGGGGTTCGAGCTGACCGTGATTTCGGCCTGTGTGCTGGGCGGTGTGTCGTTGAGCGGCGGCATTGGCATGATCCGCCATGTGATTGCCGGGGTGTTGATTCTGGCGATCATCGAGAATGCGATGAACCTGAAGAACATCGATACCTTTTACCAATATGTGATTCGTGGCTCGATCCTCTTGCTGGCCGTCATCATCGACCGCATGAAGCAACGCTGATGTTCGCCCTGTGAAGATCAAACTGTGGGAGCTGGCTTGCTGTGGCGAGCAAGCTTGCTTGCGCTGGGGTGCGAAGCGCCCCCAAAAGCCGGCTCCAGCTGCGCTGTCGAACGGGAGCAAGCTCCCTCGCCACAGCAAGCCAGCTCCCACCTTGGATCTTCTGTGTTCAGGAGGGCGGTATTTGCCATAATGCCCCCGCTTTCATACTTATAGGCCCGATATGCAGGAAAACGCCCCCACCCCCGTCAAAGACGCCGCCCCCACCGGCACCCAGACCCTGCTGCGCGGCTTGGGGGTGGTGCAAGCGGTGGCGGCTGGTGCGCGGGATCTCAAGGAGATCGCCCGGCGCATCGGCACCACGCGCAGCACGACGCACCGCCTGGCCAGTTGCCTGGTGGACGAGCGTTACCTGCGTGTGGTGCCCCAGGTCGGTTATCTGCTGGGGCCCAAGCTGATCGAGTTAGGGTTCCAGGCCCGTGAAGAGTTGCCCTTGGTGAACCTGGCGGTGCCCTACCTGGATGAATTGTCGGCGCTGACCGGCGATACCATTCACCTGGCGATTCGTGAGTACGACGAGGTGCTTTACCTGCACAAGAACCCCGGCCGCAATGGGCCGGAAATGCGCTCGCGGGTCGGCCATCGCATGCCGTTGGCGCGCACCGGTATCGGCAAGGCGTTGATGCTGGATGACTCGCCGCAGGAGTGGCAGCGCTTGTACGAGGCGAGCTTGCCGACGGCGGGCAAAAGCCTGCAATGGCCGCAGCACCCGGAGCAATCCTGGGCGCAGTTCGAACAACGCATGCATGAGTATGTCGAGGGTGGCTACGCGTTTGACCTCGAAGACAACGAGCCTTCGATCCGCTGCGTGGCCGCACCGGTGCGCGATGCCAGCGGGCGCATCGTCGCCGGCATCAGCATCGCCAGTACGGTGCCCTACATGCCGCTGGAGAAAATGGCCGAGCTGATTCCTGTGATCAAACAGGTCGCAGCCCGGCTGTCAGCGGAGTTGGGCGCCAAGGCCTGATCAGGCTTTCAGGCTTGCCATGTCGATGACAAAGCGGTACTTCACATCACCGGCAATCATGCGTGCGTAAGCTTCGTTGATCTGCCGGATGTCGAGCATCTCGATGTCGCAGGTGATGTTGTGCTCGGCGCAGAAATCCAGGACTTCCTGGGTTTCGGCAATGCCGCCGATCAGCGAGCCGGCCAAGACTTTACGGCCCAGCACCAGCTTGGCGGCGTTGACGGGCGGGTCCACCGGCTCGATCAGGCCGACCAGGATATGCACGCCGTCAAAGCGCAGCACATCGAGGTAGGGGTTCAGGTCGTGCTGCACCGGGATGGTGTCGAGCAGGAAGTCGAAGTGCCCGGCAGCAGCTTTCATCTGCTCGGCATCAGTGGACACGATCACATGGTCGGCGCCCTGGCGACGGCCTTCCTCGGCCTTGCTCGCCGAACGCGTGAACAGCGTCACTTCGGCACCCATGGCTTTGGCGAACTTGATGCCCATGTGGCCCAGGCCACCCATGCCGAGGATCCCGACTTTATCGCCGGCTTTCACGCCGTAGTGCTTGAGCGGCGAGTAAGTGGTGATACCTGCACACAGGATCGGCGCAGCGCTGGCCAGGTCGAGCTTGGCCGGGATCTTCACCACGAAATGTTCGCTGACCACGATGCTGTCGGAGTAACCGCCCATGGTGTTGCTGCCATCCACGCGGTCCGGCGTGGCATAGGTCATGGTCGGGCCTTCGAGGCAGTATTGCTCAAGGTCCGATTGGCAGGCTTCGCAGTGACGGCACGAGTCCACCATGCAGCCTACGCCCACCAGGTCGCCGACTTTATGGGCAGTCACATTGGCGCCGACGGCGGTGACCTTGCCGACAATTTCGTGGCCCGGCATCAACGGGTACACGGCGATGCCCCACTCGTTGCGAGCCTGGTGGATATCGGAGTGGCACACGCCGCAGTAGAGAATCTCGATGGCCACGTCATCGACGCGCGGGCTGCGGCGTTCAAATGACATCGGGGCGAGGGGCGTGGTGGCCGACTGGGCGGCGTAACCGATGGCGGTGTACATAGTAAACCTCACAAAAGCTTGGACTGCAGAGGTGGCGAATTCTGCGCGTCGGCCTGGGGGCGCGAACATGGCAAATGCTCCGAGTCTCATGCCTATTCGTCCGGCAGTGCCTGAGGTTTGGATATATTGGCCGCCAGACCTGCGATGATGCTGTCATCTCTTATTCGCGAAGTTTTTTGCCATGCTGTTGACCCGCCATTTGGACGCCAATGCCACGCTGGTTGCCTTGATCGAAGGGCTCACGCCCCGCGACGGTTTTTCCCCGACTCACTTGCCCGGTGTGCAGGTGCTGCGCGCCAGTTGCGATGTGGCGCGTGGGCCGCAGATCTATGAGCCAAGCCTGATGTTCGTGGCCCAGGGCAGCAAAGTCGCCTACCTTGGCCCCCGCACGCTGGAGTATGGCGCCGGGCATTACCTGATCCAGGCGATGCCGGTGCCGTTCGAATGCGAGACCTTTGCCATGGCCCCCGAGGCGCCGCTGTATGGCGTGACGGTAGGCATCGACCGCGTGGTGTTGGGCGAGTTGGTGATTGCCATGGGCATGCAGGCCGGGCCACCGCCGACCGCGCAGACCTTGGAATCGATGAGTTCGGTGGTGCTGGACGATGCGATGCGCGGCTGCGTCGAGCGGTTGTTGCAGTGCCTGCACGATCCGCTGGAAAGCCGGATCATGGGCCCGGCGCGGGTGCGCGAATTGTTGTTCACCGCCTTGCGTGGGCCTCAGGCGGATGTGTTGCGTGCGCTGGTGGAACAACAGGGGCAGTTTTCGCGCATCGCCACCTCATTGAATCACCTGCATGCCCATTACGCCGAGCCGCTGAATATCGAGACGTTGGCCGGATTTGCGCACATGAGTGCCTCGACCTTTCATGAGCATTTCAAACGCTGCACCTTGTTGTCACCGGTGCAGTACCTCAAGCGCTTGCGGTTATTGAAGGCCCAGCAGTTGCTGCTGGTGGAAGGCATGAGTGTGGCGCAGGCGGCGCACAAAGTGGGGTACCAGAGTACGTCGCAGTTCAGCCGGGAGTACAAACGCTATTTCCTGCGCAACCCAGGTGAAGAGCGGGCCGCCTGACACCACGAGGTCATTGTGGGAGCTGGCTTGCCTGCGATAACGGTGGGTCAGCCATACATTTGGCACCTGAAGGCCGCCATCGCAGGCAAGCCAGCGCCCACATTTTTATCGATGTCGCCCACAAAAAAGGCTCCCATCTCGGGAGCCTTTTTGGGTTAAGCGAACGACTTACATATTCGGGTAAGTCGGCCCACCCGCACCTTCCGGTGTCACCCAGGTGATGTTCTGCGAAGGGTCCTTGATGTCACAGGTCTTGCAGTGCACGCAGTTCTGGGCGTTGATCTGGAAGCGCTTCTCGCCGTCTTCCTTGGTCACCACTTCATACACGCCAGCCGGGCAGTAGCGCTGCGCCGGTTCATCGTAGAGCGGCAGGTTGGTGCCGATCGGGATGCTTGGGTCTTTGAGCTTCAAGTGGCACGGCTGCTCTTCTTCATGGTTGGTGCCAGAGATGAACACCGAGCTCAGCTTGTCGAAGCTCAACTTGCCGTCGGGTTTGGGGTAGTCGATCTTCTGGCTGTCTTTGGCCAGCTTCAGGCAGGCGTAGTCCGGCTTGGTGTCGTGCAGGGTGAAAGGGATCTTGCCGCCGAAAATGTTCTGGTCGAGCCAGTTGAAACCGCCGCCAATGATTGCGCCGAACTTGTGCACGGCCGGGCCGAAATTGCGGCTGGCGAACAGTTCCTCATACAGCCAGCTGGCTTTGAAGCTGTCGACATACGCGGTCAGTTCGTCGCCGCCCTCGGATTCGGCAAACAGGCGGTCGGCCACGGCGTCGGCGGCGAGCATGCCGGACTTCATCGCGGTATGGCTGCCTTTGATCTTGGCGAAGTTCAGGGTGCCCAGATCGCAACCGATCAGCGCGCCACCCTTGAAGACCATCTTCGGCAGCGAATTCAGGCCACCTTTGCAGATCGCGCGGGCGCCGTAGCTGACCCGCTTGCCGCCTTCCAGGTACTGGGCCAGCACCGGGTGGTGCTTGAGGCGCTGGAACTCATCGAACGGCGACAGGAAGGTGTTGCTGTAGGACAGGTCGACGATCAGGCCGACCACCACCTGGTTGTTTTCCAGGTGATAGAGGAACGAGCCACCGGTGTTCTCGTTACCCATGATGTCCAGCGGCCAACCGGCGGTGTGCACCACCAGGCCCGGCTGGTGCTTGGCTGGGTCGATTTCCCAGATTTCCTTCAGACCGATGCCGTAGTGCTGGGCGTCGGCGTCGCTGTCCAGGTTGAAGCGCTGGATCAGTTGCTTACCGATGTGGCCACGGCAGCCTTCGGCGAACAGCGTGTACTTGCCACGCAGTTCCATGCCCGGGGTGTACAGGCCGTCTTTTGGCTTGCCTTCACGGTCAACGCCAAGGTCGCCGGTGATGATGCCGCGTACCACGCCGTTCTCGTCGAACAGCGCTTCCTGGGCGGCGAAGCCTGGGTAGATTTCCACGCCCAGGTTCTCGGCCTGCTGGGCCAGCCAGCGGCACAGGTTGCCCAGGGAAATGATGTAGTTGCCTTCGTTGTGCATGGTCTTGGGCACAAAGAAGTCGGGCACCTTGGTGGAGGCTTCCGGGCTGCGCAGTACATAGATGTCATCGCGCACCACCGGGGTGTTGAGCGGGGCGCCGAGTGCTTTCCAGTCCGGGAACAATTCATTCAGGGCACGGGGTTCAAACACGGCACCGGAGAGGATGTGGGCGCCGACTTCGGAGCCTTTCTCGACCACGCAGACGCTGATTTCCTTACCGGCTTCGGCGGCCTTCTGCTTCAGTCGGCAGGCGGCAGACAGGCCAGCCGGGCCAGCGCCGACGATGACCACGTCGAATTCCATGTATTCGCGTTCCACAGGCTATCTCCTACTCAAGGCTCAACAGGCTTTTTTTTCTAATGGGTGGAGGTTCGGTGTAGTTCTGCGCGAAGGCAGCACCCACCTGTCTCTCTAGGTGGCGCATTATATATAGACCACTGACAGCGTCCAATACAAACGTTTGTTTGAATTGCCTGCAGCCTAGATAAATCAAAGCAACGGGGCTTATGACTGACCATTTTGCCGTATTGACCAGAATAGGCGTTCCGGTCAAGATACGGTCGGTTTTGCGCTTCCCGTAGGCAGACTGCAGGTTTCAAGAGCACGTCCAAAGACAGGCTGAAGGCAATAAAGGTGATGCGCACCCAAACGTTGGGGCGCAGTTTACACGCCGCGATAAAGAATGACCTCTCAGTCACCACTGACGAACGGTCGTCATTTCCCGTGTGCAAGGCCACTGCCGAGGTCTTTGGAGGTGCCCTTGTGTGCCGATGAGCATCAACCGCCAGGTTCGCCTAGGCGACTTTCTTTTCACCGGAGAGTAACGAGGAATCCATGAAGGTTCTTGTAGCTGTCAAACGCGTTGTCGATTACAACGTGAAAGTTCGCGTCAAGGCGGACAATTCCGGCGTCGACCTTGCTAACGTCAAGATGTCGATGAACCCTTTCTGCGAAATCGCTGTGGAAGAAGCCGTACGCCTGAAAGAGAAAGGCGTGGCGACGGAAATCGTCGTGGTGTCCATCGGGCCGACCACTGCCCAAGAGCAGTTGCGTACCGCTCTGGCCCTGGGCGCCGACCGCGCCATTCTGGTGGAGTCTGCTGAAGAGCTGACCTCCCTGGCCGTTGCCAAACTGCTCAAGGCCGTTGTCGACAAGGAACAGCCTCAGCTGGTGATCCTGGGCAAACAAGCCATCGACAGCGACAACAATCAGACTGGCCAGATGCTGGCTGCACTGACCGGTTACGGCCAGGGCACCTTCGCTTCGAAAGTCGAAGTGAGCGGCGACAGCGTTGCGGTTACCCGTGAAATCGACGGCGGCGCGCAGACGGTTTCCCTGAAACTGCCGGCCATCGTCACCACCGACCTGCGTTTGAACGAGCCGCGTTATGCGTCCCTGCCAAACATCATGAAAGCCAAGAAGAAGCCTCTGGAGACGCTGACTCCGGACGCTTTGGGCGTTTCCACCGCCTCTACCAACAAGACCGTCAAAGTCGAAGCGCCGGCTGCACGCAGCGCGGGCATCAAGGTCAAGTCGGTGGCTGAACTGGTCGAGAAACTGAAAAACGAAGCGAAGGTAATCTAATCATGACTATCTTGGTAATCGCTGAACACGACAACAAGGTACTGGCCCCGGCCACCCTGAACACCGTGGCCGCTGCCGCTAAAATCGGTGGGGACATCCACGTCCTGGTAGCAGGGCAGGGCGCTGGCGCCGTGGTTGAAGCCGCTGCGAAAATCGCAGGCGTGAGCAAAGTCCTGAACGCTGACAATGCCGCTTATGCGCATCAGCTGCCGGAAAACGTTGCACCGCTGGTCGCCGAGCTTGGCGCTGGCTACAGCCACATCCTGGCCGCCGCTACCTCCAACGGCAAAAACATCCTGCCACGCGTTGCCGCGCAGCTGGACGTTGACCAGATCTCCGAGATCATCTCGGTAGAAAGCGCCGACACCTTCAAGCGCCCGATCTACGCCGGTAACGCCATCGCTACCGTGCAGTCCAACGCCTCGGTCAAGGTCATCACCGTGCGCGCCACCGGTTTCGACCCGGTTGCTGCCGAAGGTGGCTCGGCTGCCGTTGAAGCCGTCTCCGCTGCCCACGACGCTGGCACTTCCAGCTTTGTCGGCGAAGAGCTGGCCAAGTCGGACCGTCCTGAACTGACCGCTGCCAAGATCGTCGTTTCCGGCGGGCGTGGCATGCAGAACGGTGACAACTTCAAACACCTGTACGCCCTGGCCGACAAGCTGGGCGCTGCGGTCGGCGCTTCCCGCGCTGCTGTCGACGCAGGCTTTGTACCCAACGACATGCAGGTCGGCCAGACCGGCAAGATCGTTGCGCCACAGCTGTACATTGCCGTCGGTATCTCCGGCGCTATCCAGCACTTGGCCGGTATGAAAGATTCCAAGGTGATCGTTGCGATCAACAAGGACGAAGAAGCGCCGATCTTCCAGGTAGCCGATTATGGCCTGGTGGCGGACTTGTTCGAAGCCGTACCTGAATTGGAGAAGCTGGTCTAATCCAGCCACTTCACTTATAAAGAGCCCGGTCTTATGACCGGGTTTTTTTTACTGATCGGGAGAGTCTTGCCATGCAACTGCGCCCCTGGGCCTTACTGTTGGGCCTTACGCTGCTGCCGAGCCTGACGCTCGCCGCCGGCAAGTGCGAGCGCCTGGTAATCACCGGCAGCTCGGACGCACCGCCTTTGCTCTGGCGCGACCCTCAGGACCCTACGCACCTGATCGGCGCGACCGCTGACGTGCTGCAACAAGTGGGCAAGGACCTCGGGCTGAAAATCGACCTGCTCTACGGTGGCAAACGCTCCCTGGCCCTGGATGAAGCGCGTAGCGGGCGCATGGACATTCTCGCCGACGCACCGCTGAATCTGGGTGAGCTGGACCACTTCGACTACATCCATCCGGCGCTGATGCAGACCGACTACCTGGTATGGACGCGCAAGGATTCAGCCGTGGTCTATTCCACCGCCGCCGATTTGCACGGCCACAAAGGCGCAGTCTCGGAACGTGCGCGCTTGAGCGCGGAGTTCGAAACCTTCGCCAGCCAGCAACTCAACCTGCAACGCCTGCCCAATTTGACGCCGGCTTTCCAGAAACTGTTGCTCGGTGAAGTGGACTACGTGCTGGCTGGGCGCTATTCCGGCATGGCCATGGCCCAGACCCTGGGCATGAGTAATGACCTGGTGGCCCATGAGGTGCCTGTCGACCAGCCTGGCCTGTACCTGGCGGTTTCCCACAACTCGGCCTGCAATGATCCTTGGCTTCGCGGACAGCTGACGAAAAAGATGACAGAATTGCCCGCCTCCGGTGCCGCTCAAGCCGCGCTGCAGCGCAATCTGGAGCGTTGGAAAGCGCAACTGCAACAACCTGTCGGCACCCCAACAAAGTAGGGATTTACAGTGATTTTTCGAGCTCTTTTCGCGGCCCTTGCCGTTGTCGCGCTGGCGGGATGCGCAACCGATCCTGCGCCGATCGAACAAATGCGCCTGACCCAGCAAGCCTTGGAACAAGCCACCGCGGTCGGGGCCAACACCGATGAATCCCCCGAACTGAAGCTGGCCGAAGAAAAATTCGCCCGGGCCAAGGGCAACATGGCCGACCAATCCTACAAGCGAGCGCGGATGCGCGCCGAGCAGGCTGAGCTGGACGCACGCCTGGCCGAAGCCAAAGTGCTGACCGGCAAGAGCCAGGAACAATTGAACGTGCTCAATACCCGTATCACTCGCCTGCGTAAGCAACTGCAGTTGGGAGACGCACAATGAGCCCGATGATCCGTAGTTTGAGCTGTGTACTGCTGCTGGGCGGCGCGGCCTTGGGCGGCTGTGCCAGCCAACCCACGAGCGAGCAGGCGTTGCAGCAGGCCGGCGATGACTTTCAAAAGGTCAAGGAAGACGCCAACGTACTGCGCTTCGCCCCCAAGGACGTGATCCGCGCCGGCGAGTCCCTGGCCCGCGCCGATCGCCTGTCCAGCTACTGGGGCAGCGGCGCGGATGTGGTGCATTACGCTTACCTGAGCCAGCGTTACAGCGCCATCGCCCGAGAGCACACCCAGCAGGGCCTGAATGCCGAGCGCGGCACCCAACTGGAGTTGGAACGTCAGCGCCTGCAACTGGCCTTGCGCGAAAACAAGCTGGCCAGCGTGCAACAGCAGGGCAAGTGGGTTGAAGCGCAAATCGCCAGCCTCACCACCCAGACCGACCGTGGCCTGGTGATGACCCTGGGGGACGTACTGTTCGACACCGGCGAAGCTGAACTGCAGAACTCCGCCAACCGCACGGTGCTCAAGATCGTGCAATTCCTGCAACTGAACCCCAAGCGTCGGGTGCGCATCGAGGGCTACACCGACAACACCGGTGGCGAGCAGGAAAACCTGAAACTGTCCCGCGACCGTGCTCAATCGGTGGCCGATCTGTTGATGGACCTGGGTATTGATGACAAGCGCATCGAGGTCGAGGGTTATGGCGACCAATACCCGGTGGAAGCCAATGCCTCCGAGCGTGGTCGTGCACAGAATCGCCGAGTGGAAATTGTGTTCTCTGACGAGAAGGGCCAATTGGGCGCAGCACGCTAAAGTCTGACGCAGATCCAAATTGTGGGAGCGGGCTTGCCCGCGAATGCGGTGGCTCAGTACCGAATGTACTGATTGACATACCGCTTTCGCGGGCAAGCCCGCTCCCACATTTCGTTTCGGCGATGCCCACCCCAGCTCCCCCGCAGTTTTTACTGTCACTCCCGCCCGCGCTCGACTATTGTGGCAACTGTCCCCGTACACTTCTAAACTGTGCCGGTATGTTTCACACAAAAATAAAATACCCGTGAAATCGAGTGCTGCGTCATGACCAATCTGTTGCTTTACCAACGTATTGCCCAGCAACTGGCTGAGGACATCCGGCGCGGTGTCTACCAACCGGGGGAGCGCGTGCCGTCGGTGCGCAAGATGAGTTCCCAGCTCAATGTGAGCCATGCCACGGTGCTGCAGGCCTACGCCAACCTGGAAGACCAGGGGCTGATCCGGGCGCGGCCGCAGTCGGGCTATTACGTGCACCAGACGCCAGCACTCACGGCGCCTACGCCTGATATCGCACGGGTCGAGCGCCCAGGGTTGGTCACCCGTAGCAGTATCATCCAGCAGGTGCTGGTCGAGTCGCGCCGCGAAGGGGTGTTTCCCTTGGGCGCGGCGGTGCCGAGTGTCGACTACCTGCCGGTGCGGGCACTGCATCAGCAGTTGGCCAAGGTCACGCGTTTCCAGAGCCCACGGGCCTTCAGCTACATGTTCAGCCCTGGCTTTGAACCATTGCGGCGCCAGGTGGCGATCCGTATGCGCGATGCGGGCGTGGTGGTGGACCCTTCCGAAGTGGTGATCACCCACGGCTGTGTCGATGCATTGCAAATGTCGTTGCGCGTGCTGACGCGCCCTGGCGACCTGATCGCGGCTGAATCACCCACCTATTACGGCCTGCTGCAATTGGCTGATCTGCTGGGCCTCAAGGTGATCGAGATCCCCAGCGACCCCGCCACAGGCATGAGCCTGGAAGCCCTGCAACTGGCCGCCAACCAATGGTCGATCAAGGCGCTGGTGTTGACCACGCGCCTGAGTAATCCGCTGGGCGGCACCATGCCGGAGGAGCGGCAGAAACAGTTGCTGCGCCTGGCCTCGGACTTCGATATCCAGATCGTCGAAGATGACATTTACGGCGAGTTGATGTTCGAACTCGGCCGCACCAAAGCCCTCAAGGCCTACGACCGCCTCGACCGCGTAATCTATTGCTCAAGCTTTTCCAAGACCTTGTCGCCGGGCGTGCGCATTGGTTGGATGATTGCCGGCAAGTACCAGCAGGAAATCCAGCGCCTGCAGATGTTCAGCACGCATTCTGCTTGCAGCGTCACGCAGATGGGCGTCGCGGCCTATCTGGAAAACGGTGGCTACGACCGTCATTTGCGCTACATCCGCCAGGAATACCGCAAGAACCTCAGTGCCTTCCAATTGGCGGTGCAGCAGTATTTCCCCGAAGGCACCCAGATGACCCGCCCGACCGGCGGCTTTATCTTGTGGGTCAGTTTGCCGGGGCGGGTCAATACTCAGGAACTGCATGTGCGTGCCCTGCAACAAGGCATCAGCATTGCGCCAGGGCTGATTTTCAGTAATACCGAACAGTTCAACCACTGTATTCGCCTCAATTGCGGCACGCCGTGGAACCGCGAGGCGGAGAGGGCGTTGATGACCCTGGGAATGCTTGCCAGCCAGCTGTGCCAGGAGGCCGCAGCGGGTTTTTGAGGCGAGCAAAAGGGCACAAGACTGATCTGTGCCCTTGTCATGCCGCGCACAACAAGCGAGCATATGGCCTTCTGCCGTTAATGCTGTTGGCGATATGACTTCTATTTTTCGCGTTACGTTGATGCTTGGTCTGCTGAGCCTGTGCAATGCCGGGAGCGTACTGGCTGCAGCGCCGGTGGCTGAAGGCAAGCCTGCTGTCGGTGCCGAGCAAAAGACCTCAGCCAAGCAGCCAGCGCCTGCGAAAAAAGCCCCCGCCGCACAAAAGAAAGCCGCCTCGACCAAAAAGCGTGCACCCGTGGCGAGCAAGTCCAAGTCGGCCCATGAAGTCGCCCAGACCAAACTGCCACCGGCACAGTTGGACCTGTCCCTGCCTTCGGACATGGTCAGGCACTTGCAACCCATCGGTACCATGCCCAAGCCCAAGAGTGTGCCCTTGCTGCCGCCAATGTTTGGCGAAAAGCCCACCGACAACAGCGCGTTTCAGATCAACGGCCGCTTGCTCAGCAATGAGATGAAGCTGCAACTGCGTAACGAAGAGCGCCGTGATGTTGAAGGCGCTGCGCTGGATTTCGAATTCAAGCAATAAACTTTCGCACCACAGGTGACCCAGGTCGCCGACCATCTGTCGCAGACTGGTCGGTCACTTTTGTTTTGTGCGAAAAACCCCTGTTGGGCCATTTTAAAACGTCTGTTTAAGGGCGTACTCTAGCCCGGCCATCCCTATTGAGTCGTCGAGGACCTGCTGGTCATGAAATGCCGTGAAGGCTGTGGCGCATGCTGCATTGCCCCCTCCATCAGTTCACCGTTGCCGGGAATGCCCCATGGCAAGCCCGCTGGCGTTCGCTGCGTGCACTTGTCGGTGGAACAACTGTGCCAGTTGTTCGGTCAACCGCAGCGGCCAGCCGTATGCAGTGATTTCAAGCCCGATATTGAGGTGTGCGGCAATGACCAGGCCGATGCCATTCGCCTGATCGGTTGGTGGGAACAGATGACGGCGGCTTGATGGGCTTTACTATCGGAACTTCAACAATAAGGAATACAACGATGGGTTCGCTGAAACGAGTGGCTGTACTGTGCGGTTTTACGCTGTTGTTGGCGGCTACTGCCCAGGCTGAGGATTGGCAAGTCGCCAAGGACGAAGACGGTATCAAGGTCTCCCTGAGCGAGATTGCCGGTTCCAAGTACAAGGCGTATCGCGGTGTGACGGTGATCAAGGCGCCTTTGGCCAAGGTCCAGGCGCTGCAGGAAGATGTGGTCGGTGCTTGCGCATGGATCCATGAATGCAAATCCCAGCAACTCGTCGACAAGAAAGGCGACGAGGCCTGGACCTACACCCAGTTCAAGGCCCCGTTCCCCGTGACGGACCGCGACTCGTACATCCACGTCACCACCACCAAAGCCGCTGACGGCACCGTCACGCGCAAACTGGAAGGTGTGCCGACCTACAAGCCAGAAGCAAAAGGCTACGTGCGGGTTGCCCAGGTGGACGGTTTCTGGAAACTGGTGCCAAAGGGCGATAACCAGACCGAAGTCACCTACCAGGTACACACCGAGCCAGGTGGCAGTGTCCCCTCGTGGCTGGCCAACAAGTTCGTGGTGGAAGCGCCGTTCAACACTTTGAAAGCCTTGAAAGATCACGCTGAAAAATAAGTGCAGTTGATCCGGTGCCTCCGGGCTTGAGCGGAACGTTTTGCGCGCCGCCAAGGTCCAGATACTTGTAAGCCCACCTATGGGTTTTATCGAGGAGGCACCGATGCAAACGTGGCAAATTACCTTCGTTGATGATCACGGTGAAAAGTCCGTGCAGCAGTTCACCTGCGAACAAAAGCCCAGCCTCGAAGACGCTGCGCATATGATTCGTGCGAAGCTGGTGCCGATTGCTGCCGAACTCGATCTCAATGACCTGGAAGGCCGGAAACCCGAGCCGACGGTCAAGATTCTCAAAGACCAGAACAGTATCCAGATTCTCGATATTTCTCCCTCCGTCTAAACATTTTTCACACGCCACACGAGCACCTCTGGTGGAGGTGATAGCTTCGCGCTACTCTGCAATCGAGATCAGCGAATGAATCGCTAAGGTCTGGTCTTGTCAGCTACATGCTTGTTTTCCTGCGGCGTTGTTATGCCGTGGTGCCCACGCCAGCAGGGCGCGGGGCTTCAGGAAGCACGGAAAGTCTATCCATCGGTTTGAGGAGGACGTTTCATGAGCACAGCCTATCAAGAAGACATCAGCACCAACGTACTGCGCCGCATGAAAGAAGGCGGCTTTGATTTCTCGCGTTTTCACCCCATCGAGTTCTACGCCATTTTCCCGGATGAGGAACGGGCGCGCAGGGCGGCGGGTCGATTTCGTGGGGAGTCCCTCAACGCTCAGGTCAGCGCGCGCGACGATGGCGCCTGGTACCTGGAACTGAGCAAAATCATGTTCGCAACCTACGACGGCATAGGAGATTTCGAGCAAGACTTTGAAGCAGTGGTCGAGCCCCTGGGAGGGATCATTGAAGGATGGGGCGTCAAGCAGGAGGTGCGTGGGTTACCCATGTAGTTGGTATTTATGAGCACCACAGCGTATCGGCTGACCTTTGGGTCGGCCGATTTTGTTTGGACGGCGTTTTACGTGCAAAAAAAAGCCACCCGGATAGGGTGGCGGAAAGGGAAGCTCAAGGGAGTAGATCAGTACACAAGTAACACGATATCGCTTGCACAAAAGGTTTCGCTGTAGGACGTCTCCTGTTCAGCCGATGGAGGTGATTATCCGCAGCGCCAGCCGGGCAGTGAAATCAACTCTGGCTATGCTGTTGATAGTCAAAGACCGCATTGCAATGAGGCGCGCGACGTGACCCAAGCCATTGTGCGCACCAGGACGGTGCGAGGAATGCGCTTGGATTATGCAACTGGTTGATTATTAAGTGTTTATGCCGCTGGCACGGGCCTTGCGAAGGTTCTTGCGTCCGGGTGACAAGGAGTACGGCATGATCCGCACTTATTACGATGAAATGTACGATGGGGCAGGGCAGGTTCGCCCCCATTATCGCGAGTTCGCCCGTTGGCTGGCCGACACCCCTGCCGAACTGCTGGCCCAGCGCCGGCGTGAAGCCGATTTGCTGTTCCACCGCGCCGGTATCACCTTCACCCTCTACGGGGACGAACAAGGCACCGAGCGCCTGATCCCCTTCGACACCATCCCCCGCAGCATTCCAGCGAGTGAATGGCGGATTGTCGAGCGCGGCTGCATCCAGCGGGTCAAGGCGCTGAACCTGTTCCTCGCCGACCTGTACCACGATCAACGCATCATCAAGGCCGGCATCATCCCCGCCGAACAGGTACTGGCCAACGAGCAATACCAGTTGGCAATGCGGGCCTGGATTTGCACCGCGATATCTATTCGCACATCTCCGGGGTCGACCTCGTACGCGATGGCGACGGCACGTACTACGTGCTCGAGGACAACCTGCGCACGCCCAGCGGTGTCAGCTACATGCTTGAAGACCGCAAAATGATGATGCGTCTGTTCCCCGAGCTGTTCGCGGCCCAGCGCATCGCGCCCATCGACCATTACCCCAACCTGCTGCTCGACACCCTCAAAAGCGCCAGCCCCCTGGATAACCCCAGTGTGGTGGTACTGACGCCCGGGCGTTTCAACAGCGCGTTCTTCGAACATGCCTTCCTGGCTCGGGAAATGGGTGTGGAATTGGTAGAAGGTGCGGATTTGTTCGTGCGCGATGACCGTGTGTTCATGCGCACCACCGACGGGCCCAAGGCTGTCGATGTGATCTACCGTCGCCTTGATGATGCGTTCCTTGACCCGCTGGCCTTCAACCCGGACTCCATGCTCGGTGTGCCCGGCCTGCTCGCCGCCTACCGTTGCGGCAATGTGGTGCTGGCCAACGCCATTGGCACCGGGGTTGCGGACGACAAATCTGTGTATCCGTTCGTCACCGAGATGATTCGCTTCTACCTCGACGAAGAGCCGATCCTGCAGAACGTTCCGACCTTCCAATGCCGTAAGCCTGACGAATTGTCCCACGTACTGGCCAACCTGCCCGAGCTGGTGGTCAAGGAAACCCAGGGTTCCGGTGGTTACGGCATGTTGGTTGGACCGGCGTCTACCACGGCAGAAATCGAAGCGTTCCGGGCACGTATCAAGGCCAAGCCACACGCTTATATCGCGCAGCCGACCCTGTGCTTGTCTACCTGCCCGACTTTTGTCGAGAACGGCATCGCCCCGCGCCACATAGACCTGCGCCCTTTCGTGTTGTCCGGCAAGGAGACCCGCGTGGTACCGGGTGGCCTGACCCGCGTGGCGCTGCGTGAAGGCTCGCTGGTGGTCAACTCGTCCCAGGGCGGCGGAACCAAGGACACCTGGGTGGTCGAGGGCTGATGCCATGTTGAGTAGAACTGCCTCGGATTTGTACTGGATGTCGCGCTACCTGGAGCGTGCCGAAAACCTCGCGCGCATGCTCGATGTCAGCTATTCGCTGTCGCTGATGCCTCAGGACGGGCGCGGCGATGGCCTGCACGAGTTGGCCATGCCGCTGTTGATCACCGGCACCCTGGAGGATTACCACGAGCGCCATGGTCCATTGCACGCTGAACGCTTGCTGCACTTTTTTGCCCTGGACGCGGCCAACCCGGCGAGCATCTACAGCTGTCTGGGTGCGGCGCGGGCCAGCGCTCACGCTGTACGTGGGCGAATCACCGCCGACATGTGGGAAAACATCAATGCTACTTGGCTGGACATACGCGATATCGCCCAGCAGGGCCTGAGCCATTACGGCATGAGCCGGTTTTGTGAGTGGGTCAAGGAGCGCTCCCATCTGTTTCGGGGCGCCACTTACGGCACTATCATGCGCAACGATGCCTTCCGCTTTATTCGCCTGGGCACCTTTATCGAGCGCGCCGATAACACCCTGCGCTTGCTCGATGCCCGCTACGAAATGGCCGGCGAACACGCGGCGGTGGTCAGCGATGGCACGGCCCACGCGTATTACCAATGGAGTGCGTTGCTGCGCGCACTGTCGTCATTCGAGGCGTACACCGAGATTTATCGCGATGCCCCGGGGGCTCGGCAAGTGGCTGAGCTGCTGCTGTTACGCGCGGATGTGCCGCGTTCGCTGCGCGCTTGCAGCGAAGAGATCGACCAGATCCTCGCCAGCCTGCCCGGCATCAACGGCCGCCCGGCCCAGCGCCTGGCCGCCGAGATGGATGCGCGCCTGCGCTTTACCGCCATCGACGAAATCCTCGAAGAAGGCCTGCATGCCTGGCTGACCGACTTTATCCCCTTGGTCCGCCAGTTGGGCGACGCCATCTACAGTTCCTACCTGGAGGCGGCATGAGACTCTCCATCAGCCACGACACCACCTACCACTACGAAGACCAGGTGCGCGCCAGCATCCAGTACCTGCGCCTGACGCCCCATGACAGCGAGCGCCAACACGTGCTGAGCTGGCAACTCGACCTGCCGCGCCCGGTGCGGGCTCAGGTGGACCCCTTCGGCAATATCTTGCATGTGCTCACGCTGGACGAACCCCACGACGCCATCATCATCGGCGCCCGGGGCGTGGTGGAGATCGATGAATTGCGCGAGGCCGAACACGAAAGTCAGTCTGCCTTTCCGTTCCTGCGCTCCACTCGCCTCACCGAGCCCGACGACGCCCTGCGCGGGTTTGCCGGGCAACACTGCCATCAGCGTCGTGATCGCACGGCGCTTATCGATTTGATGCACGCGCTTAACCACACCATGGTCTACACCCCCGGTGCGACCGACGTCGATACCTGCGCCGCCCAAGCCTTCGCAGGTGCCGCTGGGGTGTGCCAGGACCACACCCATGCGTTCCTGGCCTGCGCACGCAGCCTGGGGATCCCTGCGCGGTATGTGTCGGGGTATCTGTATACCGAAGACAGCACGCACCTGGCCAGCCATGCCTGGGCCGAAGCCTGGCTGGATGACGCCTGGTACAGCTTTGACGTGACCAACCAACTGGCGCGGCCGGAGCGGCACTTGAAGCTGGCCGTGGGCCTGGACTACCTCGACGCCTGCCCGGTCCGGGGGATGCGCCGTGGCGGTGGGCATGAGCAGATGCATGCCAAGGTATTCGTGGCGCCGCAGCAATGATCGCCCCCGCGCTCTGCGTTGCTTGATCGTTCCCACGCTCTGCGTGGGAATGCAGCCGAGGACGCTCCGCGTCCCAAAGCGTGACGCAGAGCATCACAAGAGGCGTTCCCACGCGGAGCGTGGGAACGATCGATACAGCGCAGGCTCAAGGTTGCTGTTTGCGGCCCGCCATATGCCGCAAATACCCCACCAGCAAGTCCAACTCATTGTCTGGCAATACACTCGCTGTAAACGCCGGCATCTTCGCCTGTGGCCACTGCCTCAGGCTTTGCGGGTCGCGGATGTAACGTTTGAGGAAATCCCCGCTGAAATACTCGGTGGGGTTGTAGGGCACATTCAGGTCCGGGCCCATCTGGGCATCACCGCCGCCATTGAGGCGATGGCACGCCAGGCAGTTCTTCTGGAACAACGCAAAGCCCTGGTTGATCGGGTCGTTCGCCGCCAGCTTCGGGTCGGGCAATAACGCCGGGAAACGCTCGCCAACCGTCTGCAACTGCTTGAGTTTCGATACCTGGAACGGCCACTGTTCGGGGCTGATATGCCCGGCTTGAGGGTTGGTCCAGACCAGATAGAACGGCCCGGCGCTGGGCTTGCCCTGCGCCAGCGGTGGCCATGGATGGGCCGGGTCTTCCACGGCCAGCCAGGCGCGGGCGCCGTTTTTTTCCAGTAACGGCGCGGCGGCAAGTTCGGCGGCAAAACCATCAAGGGCAACGGCTTGCAGGTGGTTCGCAGATTTAAGGCCCGGTAAGAGCACCGCCAGGGGCACCGCACGATAGGTCATAGTGCGCTTGTAGGACACATCATCGACGATCTGCACCGTCTGAGCGTCGGGGTGCTTGAGCAACTCGGCGGTCTGCCAGGTCTTTTGGCTGTGGTCCAACTCGATGGTCAACTGTGCCGCCGCCGCGGGCAGGCTCAGCAGCAGGGCAAAAAGGGCGAGGATCGGTTTCAAGGCACAGGCCCGTTGCGAGAGTGAGGGCGCACACGATAACGGAAAACGGCAGGTAAAAAGACAGCCCCTGCAACAGGAGCGCTAAGCGCAATGTCCTGGCAGGTGCTGCCAAAAACTGCAGGCCTGGTGCGGTGTGTGCACGCAAGCGGGGAGTGTCACCCAATAACCTTGGTTAAATTGGGCAAGATCAGAATCAAGGTGGTGGCGAACAGAATAAGTCCCGCCTGACGTACTTTCGATTGTTTGAACATGGCTGACTGCCTTTTCTTTTGTTGTTATTCCTGAGCGTCAAATGCGTGCTGGTTTATTTCAGTATCGCGAGGTGACGTTGCACTTTTCTTACAACTGTTCCAGCAAAACCCGGCAACAGCGTCTTACAGATTCAACCTTAGAGCGCCCGTTCTTTCTGGCTTAGACTCATTTCATATCAGCTAAGAAGTATTTGCGCTAAAAACGGCATGAGGCTTATTGCCATCTTGGCGCCAGCCCTAGGGCTAGACAGCTAAAACGATTAATCAGGCATTTCCCGTAGGAACCTACCGTTCGTCCGAGCGAGGGGGTCAAAAGCAATGAGCGCATCCGTCATTGAAACCGTGTCAATCGGGCCTAAGGTAGGAGCACACACCCACAGCGGTTCGAGGATGTCATGACCCAAGCTTTGATTTTTGATGCGATACGCACGCCCCGGGCTAAGGGCAAGGCCGACGGTGCCCTGCACAGCGTCAAGCCGGTAAACCTGGTGGCTGGCTTGCTCACGGCGCTGGCGCAGCGCAGCGACCTCGACACCCGCCAAGTGGATGACATCGTCCTGGGCTGCGTCACGCCCGTTGGCGACCAGGGCGCCGATATCGCCAAGACCGCCGCGCTGGTGGCCGACTGGGATGTCAGTGTGGCCGGTGTGCAGGTCAATCGCTTCTGCGCGTCGGGCCTGGAAGCGGTGAACCTGGGGGCGATGAAAGTGCGTTCCGGCTTCGAAGACCTGGTGGTTGTTGGCGGCGTCGAGTCCATGTCCCGCGTGCCCATGGGCAGCGATGGCGGCGCCTGGGTACTCGACCCGCAAACCAATATGCACAGCCACTTCACGCCCCAAGGCATTGGCGCCGACCTGATTGCCACCCTGGAAGGCTTCACGCGCCAGGATGTCGACGCCTTTGCCCTACAGTCCCAGCAGAAAGCAGCCAGGGCGCGGGCAGACGGTTCCTTCAATAAGTCGCTAATCGCGGTGCACGACCAGAACGGCATCGTGCTGCTGGACCATGACGAATTTATCCGCGGCGACTCAACCCTCGAGGGCTTGGGCAAGCTCAAGCCGAGCTTCGAAATGATGGGCCAGATGGGTTTCGACGCCACCGCGTTGCGGGTCTACAGCCACGTGGAGCGCATCCACCATGTGCACACGCCGGGCAACAGTTCCGGCATTGTGGATGGCGCCGCGTTGATGCTGATCGGTTCCGAGGCCAAAGGCCGTGAACTGGGCCTGCAACCGCGGGCGCGTATTGTCGCCACGGCGGTGACCAGTACCGACCCGACCATCATGCTCACCGGCCCCGCGCCGGCCACTCGCAAGGCGCTGGCCAAGGCCGGCCTGCGGGTCGAGGACATCGACCTGTTCGAAGTCAACGAAGCCTTCGCTTCGGTCGTGCTCAAGTTCATCAAGGACATGGGCATCGACGCCGCACGGGTCAATGTCAACGGCGGCTCCATCGCCATGGGCCACCCCTTGGGCGCCACCGGCTGCGCGATTCTCGGCACCTTGCTCGACGAGCTGGAGGCGCGCCAGCAACGCTACGGCCTGGCCACTTTATGCGTCGGCGGTGGCATGGGTATCGCCACCATCATCGAACGTCTCTGAGCCTAAGGAATTTGTCATGACCGATGCCATTCGTTACGAAAAAGGCCAGGACCAGATCGTGGTGCTGACCCTCGACATGCCCGGCCAGAGCGCCAACACCATGAACGCCGCCTACCGTGAAGCCATGGCGGCCACCCTCACGCGCCTGGAAGCTGAAAAGGACGAGATCGCCGGGGTGGTGATCACCTCGGCCAAGAAGACCTTTTTTGCCGGGGGCGACCTCAATGAGCTGATCAAGGTCGATAAAGCCCACGCCAAGGCGTTCTACGACAGTGTCTTGGTATTGAAAGCGCAATTACGCCGCCTGGAAACCCTCGGCAAACCGGTGGTGGCCGCGATCAATGGCGCGGCCCTGGGCGGCGGTTGGGAAATTTGCCTGGCCTGCCATCACCGGGTCGCGCTGGACGACAAGTCCGTGCAACTGGGCTTGCCGGAAGTCACCCTTGGCCTGTTGCCAGGGGGCGGCGGCGTGGTGCGCATGGTGCGCATGCTCGGCCTGGAAAAAGCCTTGCCGTATTTGCTCGAAGGCAAAAAGGTGCGGCCCGCCCAGGCCCTGCAAGCGGGCCTGATTGATGAGTTGGCGGCAGATCGCGAGGCATTGCTGGCACAGGCCCGTGCCTGGGTTCTGGCTAATCCCGACGTTAGGCAACCCTGGGACAACAAGGGCTACGCGATTCCCGGCGGCACGCCGTCCCACCCTAAAGTCGCGCAAATGCTCGCCATTGCCCCATCGATTTTGCGTAGCAAGACCCAAGGCTGCTTCCCTGCGCCGGAGAAAATCCTCTGTGCGGCGGTCGAGGGCGCCCAGGTGGACTTCGACACCGCGCACCTGATCGAAACCCGCTACTTCACCGAACTGGTGACCGGGCAAGTGGCAAAAAACATGATCGGCACCTTCTGGTTCCAGCTCAACCAAATCAACGCCGGCAGCTCGCGCCCGCAGGGCTTCGCGCCTTATGTAACGCGCAAAGTCGGTGTGCTCGGCGCCGGGATGATGGGCGCGGGCATCGCCTATGTCAGTGCCTGTGCGGGTATCGAGGTGGTGCTCAAAGACATCACCCTGGCCGCCGCTGAAAAAGGCAAAGCCCATTCGGCCGCATTGCTGGACAAGAAAGTCAGCCGTGGGCAATTGACCGCCGAACAGCGCGAAACCACCCTGGCGCGCATTCATCCTACTCAGGATGACGCCGGCCTGGCCGGCTGCGACCTGATCATCGAGGCCGTATTCGAAGACCGCGCACTCAAGGCCAAGGTCTCGGCCGCGGCGCAAAGTGTGGTGGGGGCCGACGCGGTGATCGCCTCCAACACCTCCACCTTGCCCATCGGCGGCCTGGCCACGGCGGTGCCCGATCAAGCCAAGTTCATCGGCTTGCACTTCTTCAGCCCCGTGGACAAGATGCCCCTGGTGGAAATCATCAAAGGGGCGCGCACCAGCGACGAAACCCTGGCCCGAGGGTTTGACTTCGTACTGCAAATCAAGAAAACCCCGATTGTGGTCAACGACAGTCGCGGCTTTTTCACCTCGCGGGTATTCGGCACCTTTACCAACGAAGGCATCGCCATGCTCGGCGAAGGCGTGGCCGCGCCGATGATCGAGACCGAAGCGCGCAAGGCCGGCATGCCGGTGGGGCCGTTGGCGGTGTCCGATGAAGTGTCCCTCAGCCTGATGAGCCATATCCGACAGCAAACGGCCAAGGACCTGCAGGCCGAAGGCAAGGCCATGCCGAACCATCCGGCGACGGCGGTGATTGATCTGTTGGTGAACGAATACAAGCGCACGGGCAAGGCGGCCGGCGGTGGTTTTTACGACTATCCCGCTGGAGGCCAGAAGCACCTGTGGCCTGAGCTGAAAACCCGGTTTGAACAGCCCGACGAGCAAATCTCACCCCAGGACGTGCGCGACCGCTTGTTGTTTATCCAAGCCATCGAAACCGTGCGCTGTGTGGAGGAGGGCGTGTTGATGTCCACGGCGGATGCCAACGTTGGTTCAATCTTCGGCATCGGCTTTGCCGCGTGGAGTGGCGGCGCGTTGCAGTTTATCAACCAGTACGGGCTGAACGACTTCATCGCCCGCGCCCGCTACCTGGCAGAGCAGTATGGGGAGCGCTTCTCGCCGCCGGCGTTGTTGTTGGAGAAAGCCGCGCAGGGTGAAGTGTTCCGGTAATCAAAATGTAGGAGGGGAGAGCTTGCTTTGAAGGTGTATTTCAAGGCAGGCTCTGGGGTGTGCAATATTCCCATCGCCGTGTCAGGTATTTTTTATGTCGCTACGCGTCTGCATCCTGGAAACCGATATTCTGCGCCCCGCTTTGATCGATGAGTACCAAGGCTATGGGCAGATGTTCAAGCGCCTGTTCGCCAAGCAACCGATTGCCGCCGAGTTTGTGGTCTACAACGTGGTGCAGGGCGAGTACCCACCGGATGACGAAGTGTTTGACGCGTACCTGATCACCGGCAGCAAGGCCGATTCCTTCGGTACCGACCCTTGGATCCAGACGCTCAAGACCTACCTGCTCACGCGTTATGAGCGCGGCGACAAGCTGCTGGGCGTGTGCTTCGGCCATCAGTTGCTCGCGCTGCTCTTGGGCGGCAAGGCCGAACGTGCCAGCCAGGGCTGGGGCATGGGCACCCACGCTTACAAGCTGGATGCCAAGACGCCATGGATGAGCCCCGAGGTGCCGCAGCTGACGCTATTGATCAGCCACCAGGACCAAGTCACCACCTTGCCAGAAAACGCCACCGTGATCGCCTCGAGCGAATTCTGCCCGTTTGCCGCGTATCACATTGGCGACCAAGTGCTGTGCTTCCAGGGCCATCCGGAGTTTGTTCACGACTATTCCCGTGAGTTGCTGGAAATACTTCAGACAACCCTGGGTGAAAAGGTCTACAGCAACGGCGTGGCCAGCCTGGAGCGCGACCACCACGGCGTGACCGTGGCGGAGTGGATGATGCGCTTTGTGGCGCACCAGCCTGAAGCCAAGGCTTAAAGCCAGCCCGAACGCTTGAAGCTGGCCCATAAACCGGTACAGCCCAAGGTAATAAAACCGAGCACCGCAAAATAGCCGTAGTGCCATTGCAGCTCGGGCATGTTCTGGAAGTTCATCCCGTAAATCCCCGCCACCGCCGTGGGGAACGCCAGGATCGCCGCCCACGCGGCGAACTTGCGCTGCACCACGCTCTGGCGCGACGCCTCCAGCAACACACCGATCTCGATGGTCTGGCTGGCAATGTCGCGCAGGGTGGTGAGGTCTTCCATTTGCCGCGTCACGTGGATTTGCACATCACGGAAATACGGGCGCATGTTCTTGTCGATAAACGGGAAGCTCAGCTTCTGCAACTCCTGGCTGATCTCCACCATTGGCGCCACGTGCCGCTTGAGCCGTAACACATCGCGGCGCAGGCCGTGGAGGTGCTGGATATCGCGCTCGTTGAGCGAACTGCACAGCACGTTACGCTCCAACTCATCAATCTCGGCGTGGATCGCCTCGCTCACCGGCTGGTAGTTTTCAGTGACAAAATCCAGCAACGCATAGAGTACGAAATCTTCCCCATGCTCCAGCAACAACGGGCGCGCCTCACAGCGTTGGCGCACAAAGCCGTAGGACGCCGAGTGACCGTTGCGTGCGGTTATGATGTAGCCGTTGCCGGCAAAAATATGGGTTTCGATAAACTCCAGCTTGCCGTTCTCGCGCACCGGTGAGTAGGTGACGATAAACAGCGCGTCGCCGAAGGTTTCCAGCTTTGGGCGGCTGTGTTTTTCCATCGCGTCTTCAATCGCCAGCTCGTGCAGGTTGAACTGGCGTTGCAGGTTGTTCAATTCCTGGGCGCTGGGTTCTTCCAGGCCGATCCACACAAAGTGCCCAGGTTTGGCGGCCCAGGCCGCGCCTTCATCGAGAGTGATATCCGAGACTTTCTTACCGGCGCTATAGACGGCAGCCGCAACAACTCTACCCATGGTGCTGATCACTTCTTATCAAGAGGACAGATGTTGGGCAGCTTAGCCTGAATGGCGTTCCGTTGTTGCTGGCTGATATCACTGATCGTTCCCACGCTCTGCGTGGGAATGCCGCCCGTGACGCTCCGCGTCACCCTAAGCGGGCGCCTACGCGCGTTGCAGTTCGCGGTCCATCTGTGCGATGCACTCATCCATCTGCGTCTGACACGTCAGCAGCAACTGAGGGATGTCATCCACCGTCAAGCCACAGGTAGGAATCGGCGGCAACGAGCGTATCAGCACACTGCCACTGTCCCAACGATTGAGCTTCATCTGCGTCACGTAATTGCTGACGCACACCTGTACGATAGGCACACCGGCCGCAATCGCCATATGGAACGCGCCTTTCTTGAACGGCAACAACCCTTTGCCCAGGTTGCGCGTACCTTCCGGGAACACCCAGATTGACGTGTCCTCATGCTGCAAGGTATGCGTGGTGGTCAGCATCGCACGCCGCGCCTTGTGTGCATTGCCACGGTCAATCAGCACATTGCCCGCCAGCCAGAACAGCTGGCCGAACAGCGGTACCCATTTCAGGCTTTTCTTGGCGATGCAGACCGTGCGGTGCGGCACTACATTGCCGAGCACAAACAGATCGTAGTTGGACTGATGGTTAGCGATTACCACGCAGGTACCGGGCTTGTTGCGCAGCGAGTCGACGTCGGCCTTCACGTTCAAGCCCAGGATCCGCATGGCCGGCAACGCATAGAGGCGAGCGCAGAGACGGCTGTTGTCCGGGTTGAACGGCCTGCACACACCGACCAGCACACCCAGCACGCCAGCGATCATAAAATGCAGGCTCATCAACAACATACGCAACAGAAAAAGCATCGACACGGCCCATCGGGACAAAAGGTGGCGCAGTGTACGGATGTGCACTGTATTCGGCAATTGCCCCTACAGACGTAGGAGATAGCCGATGTTTAAGCGCATGTTTCCACATGGGCCGATAACGGCTAGCTAGAGCGGCTACGGACGTTTCACACTTATAGGTAAGAAAAAGCCCGACTCAAGGTCGGGCTCAGGCACAGCAGGGGTAGGGCTTAGCTCAGGCTATGGCCCTGATCCTGGATGATTGCATCGTCCAGGGCTTCGAGCAGTGCACGGCGCACTTTCAACTTGGTGTGCTTGTGCGCGTTCATATTGATCTTCTTCAGCTGCCGCGCCGCTTCCAGTGCAGCCGCTTGCAGTTCTTCCGGTGCCACCACCTTGTCGAGGAAACCTGCGTGCAGGGCGCCTTGCGGATCAAACATCTCGGCATTGATCACCGAACGCTGAAACGCCGACTTACGCAGGCGATCCCGCGCCAACTCGATACCGGCATGGTGCATGGTCATGCCAATCGCCACTTCATTCAGACCAATGCTGAACGGGCCTTCGACGCCAATCCGATAATCGGCCGACAACAACAGGAACGCGCCTTTGGCCACCGCATGGCCAGGGCAAGCCACGATCACCGGGAACGGATGCGCCAACATCCGCCGCGCCAGGGTCGAACCCGAGGTCACCAGGCTGATTGCCTCTTTAGGGCCGGCGGTCATCACCTTCAAATCATAACCACCCGACAAAATCCCCGGCGTGCCCGTGATGATCACCACCGCCCGATCCTTCTCGGCCTGATCCAGCGCCGCATTAAACTCACTGACCACCGCCGGAGAAATGGCATTCACCTTGCCGTTGCTCAGGGTCAGGGTCGCGATACCGTCTTCGAAGTGGTAGGCAATCAACTCACTCATGACGCGGTTCCTTGTAGGGCTTGTTATAGAGGTAGATGCGCAGACGTTACTCACCACGCCCGCGCGGGTAAAGCGCCGTGACTGACTACCCAGTCAGGCTTTTGCCCCATCCCCAAGGGTAGACACCCCGCAGCAGGGCGCAGCAAGCGCTCCAGACGCGTGCCGCCGCTGCCTGAGAATGGCACAATCATCACCCCTTGCCGCGCGGTGAATGGCATAACGGTCTAACCGCATGAAAATTCTGAAAAAAACCTTTGCCATCAGAAAGGCTTTCGACTACATTAGCGCGCCTCGACAGACTGAACTGGTTTGACGAGATACGGTGAAGTGTCCGAGTGGCTTAAGGAGCACGCCTGGAAAGTGTGTATACAAGAAATTGTATCGAGAGTTCGAATCTCTCCTTCACCGCCACATTGTTATGAAAAAGCCCCGTTTTTCGGGGCTTTTTTGTGCCTGATGATTTTCTCCCTCCCTTTGTTCCCCATTCGGATTTTTGAAAGGCCGCCTCGCCGCCAGGTGGCTCTCGACGGGGCGCTTTTTCGTATTAGCAATCCACCCTGGCGTCTGTGCGCAGCTCGTTGAGCTGATCTCTATTGATTTCGACCCAATGAGCAACCAGGAAAAATCTGCGACAGGATTTGGTGGCGGTACAGGTGCTGTCCCCTGTTTTGAGTGACCTCCACATGCGTATTACCGACACCTATCACTGATTTATCGATGTTAGTGGTCTAATAGTTTGGCCATGATCTTTGACACGGTCATCCTCGATAACGATTTTGCTGCTGGAGGAGACGTAGTACTCGCTCGTCTGTGCGAGGTCTTGGACGAGCATTAAATAGCCTCTTGAATCGCTACGCGACCACGTGTCGCTATTGCCTTGCTCTATTGAGAAGTAGTCCTCACTGGGGTTGCTATCAGTCTTCCATGAACTTACTGCAACTTTTACAACTCTGCTTGCGCCGTTTGTGATTGTGATAGTCATATTTACATTCCTTTTGGATTTTGAATTCCATGAGTTGGCTCCCTATTTGGAATAAAGCTGCAGACTTGCCACTGCTACAAAAAAACCGTAGTTAGGTTAACTCGCTGATTAAGCCATATCCAAGTGATACTGGAGGCGCTCAATGCTGGCGCCAAGTAAAATATAATGTATTGCATGGGTATATTGTCCGCCTGCTTCCACAGTCAAGCCTACAGATGGGAAAATGCAAGGAGAGGGGGACGGATTTTTTTGATTTTCTTCCTCCTCGTTCAAAGCAAACAACCCCCCCCAGGTTTCGAAAGAAACCTGGGGGTTTGTAATTTTTGAGCTTGGAAAACCTACTGTTCTTAGATCATGCGCACGGCATATCTATTCGTACGCGCAGACGGTTGACGTCGTTGAAGGGTGATCCACCAGCTCTGGCACCAGGCTGTCATATTCGCGGTGCATTCCACGCGTGCCAATGCGTGTGGTCAGAATGTCGGTGATCGCCTGACTGATGTGCTAGCGCTCGCTGATAGCACCGCCGGTATGTCGATTCATGATGGATCGGCACCCCAGACTGGTCGCCGCCGGCCTTGACGCCGGTGTGCGGGTGTTTGACCAAACTGACGCCGGCTGCGATCACATCACTAGATACCTGGACTTGGCCGGTTACGTCTGACTCCTGGTTTGGATATAGTCACCTTTGTGGGTGATGTCGCCTTCTAGGTTGATGCCGCCGAAGCGTCGCGAACTATCGGATAAAAATAGCGACTGCCAGAATTATAATAATCATGCCTAATGAGGCGATCGCAGTGATAATAGAATTAAGTTTTTTATAGAGTTTTTCAATTGTGGTGGTTAGTTTTTTGATTTCTACGTCATGGCAGGTGTGTTTTTCTCTGGAGGCTGCTGAGTCATTATCGAGAGAGCTTTTGTCTGCGTGAGCTGCAATGATACTTCCGCCTGCTCCTGAGCAAGCAAATAATAATACTTGCGAGTAGATATCCAAGTAGTCTTTGTAATGCTGCGGAATGGTATTGGAAGGAACAAAGATGTAAATTATTTTCAAGTATAAAGTTTGAAATAACACGCCAAACATTATAATGAATAACCCTTTGATCACTCTGTCCTGCTTGAGGTCAAGTATCATGATGAGAGCCAAAAAGACACCTAGGATCAATGTTGATATGGCTATTTCTGGCTTGCCGAATATGCCAGCTGTGATAGGTGATACAAACGCTAGTATGAAAGCAGCCACCCACAAGCCTACGATCATTTTGTAGTTTGGCTTTGCCATGTTTTGCTTTCCTTGCATTTTAGTTCTCGATCAAAAAGAGTTCATTGAGTTGGTTTTGTCAGTAAGGCGTCGCGAATTATATCAAGGTCTATGTCTATGAAACCTAATAGTTCAGGTTGCTCGTAACGAATCTCTGGTGCACTGCGCTGAGCACGGTCTTTGATGGCTACGTCGCAATTCCTGGCCGATAGAGCGGGCGAGTTGATTGCGGGCGGCTGGCTGGAGTTGCTCCAGCGGGAAAAGGGGACGAATTTATTTACTTTATGGCCCGCACAGCGTTGTGTTTTATCGCTAACTTCGCCGACGGGAACCCTCTTGTTATTTCCGGCTCAAGGTTGCTATCGAAAGTCCGGAAACAGCAAAGGTGAAACCCGCGTCCAGAATCGACCAAAGCAGTCAAAAGCCAGATCGCCGAGTTGTTGTGTGTGGCGTATGTTGACGCCGTCGGCAATGGGGCGGGTGAGTTTAAGGGATAGGCGTTTTTCGGCACGGCCTGCGCGGTTACGGATAGACTGGACGCCTCAATTTTTCAGGATGCAGCACTCATGTTCAAAGTTGCCCTCGCTTCCTTGCTGTTGACCTGCACTTTTTGCGCTCACGCCGGTACGACGGTAGATGTGTCGAAGATTTACGGCAAGATCCAGTTCGTGGACAGCTATCCCGACTACAAGGTGAAGGTGGTGAATCAATTCCCCGACCTCAAAGTAAAGAAGGTGGATTCTTGGCCGGATTCTGTCGGGAAATGGCAAACCGTCGATAGCTATCCTGATTACAAGATCCAGATTGTCGATTCCTATCCGGACTTCACTATTGAATATGTAGAGAGCTGGCCTGGAGTCAATTGATCGCGGTAAACCGTTGCAGGTGGTCTGAGACGGCTTGTGGGGCGGGCTGGTGATCAGGGCTCTGTAAAACCGTAGTCCTTCTTCTCACTCTCTCTGTTGATCTGGCCCAAGCTGTTAAGCAAATCGGGTATCTTTGCCGCCTCAGCCGCCAGCCTGCCTCAGGCGCAGCGCATGATCGTTTGTTTAGGGAAGAATGGAATGACACTCAGGGTGTTGGTAGTCGGTGGCTACGGCAATTTCGGCAGCATCGTTTGCCGGCACCTGGTGTTGGCGCCGGGCATTGAACTGGTGATCTCGGGTCGCGACCCTCATAAGCTGCAGCGCAAGGTGGATGAGCTGAAAAGCCAGTCGAACACCGCTTGCGAGGGCTGGTGCGGCGATGCCATGGGAGCCGGGTTCGCCTCCGTTTTGCGTTCGATGAACATCACGTGGGTGATCCACACCGGCGGCCCGTTCCAGGGGCAGTCCTATGCTGTCGCCCAGAGTTGCATCGACGCTGGCGTGAACTACTGCGACTTGTCCGACTGCCGCACCTTCGTCAACGGCGTGAGCGTGCTGGATGCACAAGCACGGCAGGCAGGCGTGGCGATCCTTAGCGGGTGCAGCTCCGTGCCGACGCTGTCGTCCGCCATCATCGATCAGTATCGCTATCGCTTCACCCGTATCGACTCGATCGAGCACGGTATTTCCTCCTCGGCCAAGATGCCGGGCCTGTCCACCGTCGAAGGTGTGCTGGCTTACGCGGGCAAACCCATCAAGCAGCTCAGGCATGGCCAGGTGCATGAAGTGCTGGGCTGGCAGGACCTGACGCTGCGCAAAATGCCTGAGCTTGGCACGCGGGTGTTGGCGAATGTGGACGTGCCCGACATGGACATCTTTGCTGGCCGCTATGGTGCCCACACCCTGAGCTTCAAGGCTGGTGCGGGGCTCAAGCTTGGCGGTGTCGCCAACTGTCTGCTGGCCCAGGCGCTGCGGTGGGGCGTGGTGCGTGACCATCTTGCCTGGGCTGCGCGGCTGCATCGGCTGGGTACTTGGTTCGAGCGCTTTGGCGATGGCAAAAGCGCGATGTACATCGACGTGAAAGGCCTTGGTGCAGAAGGGCAACCGCTGTCCCTGGCGGTGCAACTGACGGCGCTGAATGACAAAGGCCCGGAAATCCCCAGCTGCGCCGCCGTTGCTCTGGCCCTTAAAGTCGCCCAAGGCTATGTGCCTGAACCCGGTGCGCGGCCGTGCGTTGGCGAAATCACCGTCGACGAATACATGGCCGCTATCAACGACCCGGCGAACCTCAGCCTGGCCGTGCATTTCTCTGACGGGCAGGGCTGACCATGCTCTATCTGAGCCTGAAATACATCCACATCATCGCGGCGATTTTCCTGTTTGGCTTCGGCATGGGCTCGTATCTGTATCTGATCGCCGCGAGCCGTACGGCCAACCCGCAAGTGATTGCCCATGTGGCGCGGATGGTGGTGCAGTTCGATACCTGGATCACTACGCCGGCGGGCGTCATTCAGATCATTACCGGCTTTGTGTTGGTCAAGCTTGCCGGACTTGGGTTGACCACCGAATGGGTGCTGACTTCGCTGATCATCTTCCTGTGTGTGGGGGCTCTTTGGCTGCCGGTGCTGGTGCTGCAGAAGCGTTTGCAGCAGATGGCGCTCAGTGCGGTTGAGACGTGCAGCGCGCTTGGTGATGGATACCGCGGCGTCTATAGGCAATGGTTCTGGATGGGTGTTTTGGGTTTCTCTGGGATGTTTGTGATCGTGCTGATCATGGTCACGAAGATGACGCCATGGCAGTTGATTGGGCTGTTGCTGTGTGGCTGACATCAGCGCTGGCCGTTGCACTTGAGGCACTCGGGCTGAAATAAATGCCGTTCAGGGCTTGGTATTCCAAGCCACCGCACACAACGCCAAACCCGCCACATTCAGCGACACAGGATTAAACGCTTCCCTGAGCATCGACGGGCTGAACACCGCCACATCCACCAGCAGCCCCGCCAGCGCAGTCGCAGCCACTACAAGCGGCCAGATACTGCGTGGCGAAAGCAGTATCCATATCGCCAGGGCAATTTCCCCAACCCCCGCCAGCGTGGCGAACAACTGCACCTGCTCGATCCCGTGCGCCTGGATCATTGCCCGCTCACCCTGGCTTAGCCACAGCAGCTTTGGCACCAGCCCATGGTAGGCAAACATGAAAGCCAGGCCGCCCCGGGCGATCCAGTTGATGCGCACCAGGGAATTCATGGCTGATCCTTTAAAAAGCGCTGTTCATGATCCGCGTTCGGCAACAGACAGGTATCGTATTTCCCGAACAGCCGATAGCGATTGCGCGCGATGCGGTCGTAAGCCCAATCCCGAAGAAAGCGCGGGATGCCGCGCAGGAGCAGCATTGGGTGCCAGCGGGCAGGCAGTTGCGCAATGATTTCCAACACCGCCTCCGAACGCTCCCAACAGTGCCGATCGCGGATCACTGCGAGGGTGTCGAACTGCTCCAGCGGCAACCCCGCCCACGCCAGCAGCGCCTGACCCTCGGGTGACTGCACGGCGGCTAATCGCAAGCGCCGTTGGTGGTCGTGGCGGATCAGAAACCTTGCCCAACCGTTACACAGCTTGCACACCCCGTCGAACAACACCACGGTTTCACCGGGCTTGAGGAATGGCGCGGGCGTAGGGCGGGTGTCGGAGGCAGGCATGTGTGTAGGTCCAGTCGGGCCGGGTTGGCCTGGATCATACCTGCCTTCGCCTGCACTGTAATGTTTGGAGCCACTCCCACTGGGCTTCAGGATTGGAGAATACCGAAGTCTTTTCGTACCAAACGATCATCAATGCCTATGCCGATGATGCACATCCGGAAAATGCGCGTGGCTGTGGGTCATCACCTTGTGAACATGCACATGACTGTGCGGCTGCGCCGGATCCCACTCAAACCCATGCTCATGCTGGTGATGTTCATCATGCACATGCCGATGCCCATGTTCCGTGGCTTCATGCACATGTTCATGGGCATGCCGCTCCGTCAGGTGCAGCCACACGCCTACGGCCATCAGCGCCGAAGCAATCCAGAACGCCACGGTCACCGACTCGCCAAATGCCAGCAACGCCACTGCGGCACCGAGGAAAGGTGCGGTGGAGAAATAAGCCCCGGTGCGCGCACTGCCCAGCCCGCGTAGGGCCAGCACGAACATCACCAGGCTGATGCCATAGCCGAGGAAACCTACCAGTAGAATCGGCGCCAGTTGCGCCACGCCCGGAATCTGCGCCCCCAGGTAAAGCGCCAGGCTGCAATTCACCAACCCCGCAATCAAGCCCTTGGCCCCAGCGATAAAGAGCGCGTCAGACGCCGACACCTTGCGCGTCAGGTTGTTATCAATGCCCCAGCACAAACACGCCAGCGCAACGGCGAGCGGTCCGGTCCAGTCCTGATGGCTGCTGTCAGCACCGGACCACGACAACACCACGCCGCCCAACACAATGGCAAGCATGCCGAGGACGATGCGTCGGTCGGCGTTTTCGCGGAACACGACCCAGGCGATCACGGCGGTCAGTACCGATTCAAGGTTGAGCATCAGGGAGGCGCTGGCGCTGGTGGTGCGGGTCAGGCCGAACATCAGTGCAACGGGGCCGAGGAGGCCGCCGAAGGCGATGGCGCCAAGTAGCCAGGGCCATTCCGATGGGGTTAGCCCGGTAGGTTTCCAGCCGCGATCACGGATCAAGCGCACACCGGCAAGGCCAATGCCGCTGCCGAGGTAGAGCAGGCCGGCGAGCAGGATGGGCGAGAGGCCCAGGCCAAGACTTTTGGCGAGCGGGGTGCTGGCGCCGAACAGGGCGGCGGCCGCGAGGGCGTAAATGATGCTGAGGTTCATGGGCCATCCTCGAAAGTCAGGCCCATGATACGTCGCTTGCCGGGGTCAGCGCCCTGGCAATTTCGTACTTTATTGCGCGGTTTTCAGCTTGATCACATCACCGGAGATTTTGGTGGTGTAGCCGTTCAATACCCAAGCCCAGAACCACTTTTCCTGCACTTGTGTGTTGATCAACGCGTCGCCGCCCTTGGCCTTGATGGCTGCATCCTGGGCGCGTACGAAGCGGTTGTTCTGGCCGATGGGGATGACGCCCAGCAGCATGATGCCGGTGGCGCTGGCTTCGCTGTGGCCGAGGACGGTGTATTGGCTGGCGTCGTATTGCTGGGTTTTCATGGCGGTGCCGGTGCAACCTGCCAGGGTGAAACCAAGTACGGCTGCTGCAACGACTTTACTGACGTATTTCACTCATAACTCCATAGGTTCAATCTCGAGATTCAATTCTCGGGGGGGCGACACTCTAAGCGCTCAGTTGGCAGATTGAAATCAATCAGCGAGGCTGGGTCGCAGTCTGGCGGGTACTGCGCGGTGATCCCATTGCAGCCTGGTTGGGGCTCGACAGCGCCCACATTTATTCTTCGGCGTGTCAGAGATGCAGCCACGCCAGGCCACCCAACATCACCGCCACCCCGCCGGCGGTGTACGACATGCGTTTGAGCCATTCCTTGCGCGTGAGCAGGGTAATCGCCGCCAATGAAATCGCGATCTGAATCGCCGTCATCGCCTGGGCCCAGCGATGGTGCTGGTGCAGCGCTTCCTCGGATTTGTGGTCCCAGTCCCGTGAAGTGGCCTCAAGCGTTTCGGCCTGTTTACGCACTTCTTCCTTCTGGCGCTTGTAGCGCTCGATCTCCGCCTGGTAATGCGCCGCATCCACGCCGGGAATATGGCTGGCCAGTTCTGCCAGGTTCTGGCGGCTGGATTTGGCCTGGTAGTAGTTCCACTGGTTAGCGGCTTCGGTCTTGATGATGGCGGCGTTGTTCTTGTCCATCGCAGCTTCACTTTCGCTGGAGCCGGCCTGATAGCTGAGCATGGCACCGACGGTCGCCATGATCGCGGTCATCACGGCGATACGACTGGCAAAGCTATCGCCGCGGCCGTGAGCATGCTCGGTGGTGTGTTCAAGGTGTTTTTCGTGGGGGCTGGGAACTTCGAAGGCTTCGGACATGGGGCGACCGCGAACGGATTGAGGTGCGCTGATTGTTCACCAGCGCAGCTGTCTCAAGCCTGTACGTAACGCTGCAAACCTGCCACCAGTGCATCGAATGTCACCCGGCAGCGTGGGCTGTTGCGCAGGTCTTCGTGCATGCTGACCCAAGTGTCCATTTTAAACGCGAAGCCGTCAGGCAGCACTCGGCGCAGACGTGGGTCGCGCTGGGCCAGTTGTACCTGGCACCCACCGATGCCGGCACCGGCGCGGATCATTGCCAGTTGCGCCAGGTCGCTGTCGCTACTGATGGCGAAGGCGTTGCGCTCAAAACCCTTGATTGCCAGGCTGCGGATAAATGCAGTGGCTTGATCAAAGCCGATGACGGAGTGGCCGGCCAGGTCGTGCATGTGTTGGGGGATGCCGTGTTGCTGCAGGTAATCGTCACGGGCATGCAGGCCGACTTCGATCAGGCCGATACGCCGCGCCAGCAGCTGCTCCTGGCTGGGGCGCACCATGCGCACGGCAATGTCGGCTTCCAGCTGCAGCAGGTCGCTCAAGCGGTTGGTCAGCACCAGTTCCACCTTCAGGTGCGGGTGTTCCCGGCGCAATTGCGTGATGATCGGCGGCAGTACCTCCACACCCACCACTTCACTGGCCGATACTCGTACCACGCCGCGCACCTCATCGCCTTGGGACGAGGCGGCGCGTTCAAGGGCGGCGGCGGTACGCGCCATGGTTTCTGCATGCGCCCGCAGTGTGTGGGCGACCGTAGTGGGTAATAAGCCTGAGGGCGAGCGGGTGAACAACACGACGCCCAGCGCCGTTTCCAGCGCGGCGATGTGCCGCCCTACCGTGGGTTGGGTGATGCCGAGCTGCCGTGCGGCCCCCGACAGCGATCCTTCCTTGAGTACACCGAGAAATGACCGGTAAAGCTCCCAACCGATATTCGTAGCCATACATAAATGTATAGCGGCTCGATACCCTTCGGCAATTCCTCTATAGCTGTTCCGCATCCAACATACCCTCATCAACCAACAGTGGGAGAGGGTGATGAGCAAGGTTCTGGTTTTGGGTGCAACCGGTGGCATTGGTGGCGAAGTGGCGCGGCAGTTGAGCGCGGCGGGCTGGGAGGTGCGGGCGTTGACTCGGGATCTGATCAAGGCTCGCAGCCAAAATCCTGTTTTTACGTGGCTAAAAGGCGATGCCCTGAATCGCGACGACGTGATCGCGGCCGCCCGGGGCTGCGCGGTAATCGTGCACGGCGTCAATCCGCCGGGTTATCGCAAATGGGCCGAGTGGGTGTTGCCGATGATCGACAACTCCATTGCGGCGGCCATCTGCGAAGGCGCGACAGTCGTGCTGCCCGGCACGGTCTACAACTTCGGGCCGGATGCATTCCCTGTGCTGCACGAAGACTCACCCCAGCACCCGCTGACTCGCAAGGGCGCGATCCGTGTGCAGATGGAGCAGCGCTTGCGAGCCGCTTCCACTCAGGGCGCCCGGGTGGTGATTGTGCGCGCTGGGGATTTTTTCGGCGCCAGGGTGGCCAATAACTGGTTTGCCCAAGGCTTGGTCAAACCCGGCAAACCGGTGCACACCATCCGCTACCCAGGCGATTACGGCGTGGCCCATCAATGGGCTTATCTGCCGGACGTAGCGCGTACAATGCTTGAGTTGATTGAGCGTCGTGCCAGTCTTGGCGCCTTCGCCTGCTTTCATATGGCTGGGTACATGGATGCGGACGGTACGCAGATGGCTAAGACGATCCAGCGTGTGGTGCTGCGCAGGACGGGCCAGCAACCCAGGGTCGGCGCGTTTCCCTGGTGGTTGTTGAACTGGGCGGCGCCTTTTGTCGTCACCGTGCGTGAGATGCAGGAGATGCGCTACCTGTGGCAAACACCGTTGCGCCTGGATAACCAGCGCCTGCTCGCGACGCTCGGCCATGAGCCCCACACACCGCTGGAACAGGCGGTGGAGGTCACCCTGGTTGGCCTGGGTTGCCTGCCTACTTGCGTTTGATCAGGCGTGCATACACGGCGAGGTTGACCACCACCACCACGGCCCCCAGCACTAATTGAGTATTCGCAGTCAGCCCGGCTGGGTAGATCATCGTCAGAATGTAATGCTCGATAAACCCACCGCCATAACCATCCTGCCCGGCCAAGTGGCGAAACAGGTTTTCCCAACGTGTAAGGGGGCAGGGCAGGTGCAGCACCTCTACCGCGATGCCCCAGGCAACGGCGGGCAGGTGCAGCCACATTACCCGGGGCCACTTCAGGGTGAGCAGGCCGCCGAACAGCACGAACAGGATAAAGGCCAGGTGGAACAGCACAAGGCCGTCGGCGGCTAGGCGGTAGAGCATGTTTGAGCTCGATGTGAGGTGAAGGGGGACGTGAATTTTTGCAGCGCGCCGTTATAGCTCCAGTTGACTGGCATTGATACCGAACGCTTTGGCTATTTTTTCCCGCGTGGTGCGGCGGGGTTTGCTGACCGCTTCCTGCTGGGCAAATGCCGATTGTGAAATACCCAGGCGTTTGGCGACTTCTTCCTGGGTCAGGCTCAGGTGCTCGCGCCACGCGCGAATAGGTGTTGCGCCATCCACCAGGCGGCTGACTACCGCATGGGGGATCAGGTTTGGATCGTTTTGCTGCGCCACATAGTGTTCATAGGGAATCACCACATAGGCTGGCTCGCCCTGCGTATTGTGGATGATCTGTACGGCAGTAGGTTCGCTCGTCACGTTTTTTAACCTCTTGGATGCTGACGACCTGGATGCTGCCGTCCCAGTCGAAAAGGACCCGGTAATGACCTACCCGCAAGCGATAGCTGTGAGGATGGTTAACCAGTGCCTTGACGTTGATTGCATCGGGCATGTGTTCAAGAGCGGACACGGCATCGCGTACCTGTTGCTGATGATACGAATGCAACCGAAGCAATTGTTTGACGGCTTTTCGCGTCCATTGGATTGAATTCATGGGAGGTTAATAAGTCTTTTATAAGGTTTGCAATCGGTATTTTCAGATCCGCGTCAACGGGTCATGACGTTTTCCTCTCAAACCCTAGACGGCCGCCGTCAGCGCCGACGGGTAAAACTGTTGCGTGGTATGAATCAACGGAAGGCCCACGAAGGTTGCTTGCAGGCAACGAGGGCCGTTATTGTGCTGAATCCTTTTAGTCCTCGCCCCAAGGTTGTGTTGTGATGAATGCACCGCGTACCGCTGTCCCGATCAAAGCCGTGATTTTCGATATGGACGGGTTGTTGCTGGATACCGAAGGCATCTACACCGAAGTCACGCAGATCATTGCCGAACGCTATGGTCGTACCTACGACTGGGGCATCAAGCAGCACATCATCGGGCGGGGTGCCCAGGATTTGGCCGATTACGTGGTCAAGGCCCTGGACCTGCCGATCACGCCCGCCGAGTTTCTGGAAATACGCGAACCGCTGATGAGCGAGCGCTTTCCCAAGGCCTTGGGTATGCCCGGTGCCGAGGCGTTGGTGCGGCACTTGAAGGCGCACAATATTCCGATTGCGGTGGGCACCAGTTCATCGCGTAACTCGTTTGGCCACAAGACCACCCTGCACCGTGAATGGTTTGGCCTGTTCGACACCATCGTCACCGCTGACGACCCGGAAGTAGGCGCTGCCAAGCCCGCGCCGGATATCTTCCTCACCGCCGCGCGCCGGTTGGGTGTAGCGCCTGAGGATTGCCTGGTGTTCGAAGACTCGCCGTTCGGCGTGACGGCGGCGAAGGCTGCGCACATGACCGCTATTGCGGTGCCCGATGAGGCGATGGCTGACAGCAAGTACCAGCATGCTGACCAGATTATTCGCAAGCTCGCCGACTTTGATTTGGCCGCCTACGGCTTGCCTCCCATGGCCTGACCCCGCGCGGTCAAAAATGTGGGAGCTGGCTTGCCTGCGAAAGCGGTAGTGCAGTGACAGATGTCGCACTGACACACGCCTTCGCGGGCAAGCCCGCTCCCACATTTGGTGTGCGGTTTTGCAAAATCAGGCGCTGAAACCACCGTCGATGGTCAGGCTGGCGCCCGTGATATAGCCGGCCTCCGGCCCGGCCAGATAGGCCACAAAACTGGCAATCTCCTCCACATGCCCATACCGTCCTACCGCCATCAACCCGATCAGGCTGTCGGCAAAATCACTGTTCGCCGGGTTCATGTCGGTGTCCACCGGCCCAGGCTGCACGTTGTTGATGGTGATGCCCCGTGGCCCCAGGTCCCGCGCCAATCCCTTGGTCAACCCCACCAGCGCCGCCTTGCTCATGGCGTAGGGCCCGCCACCGCCAAAGGGCATGCGTTCGGCGTTGGTGCTGCCGATATTGATCACGCGGCCACCTTCGCCCATGTGCTTGGCGGCTTCCTGGGTGGCGATAAACACGCTGCGCACATTGATCGCCAAGGTCTGGTCGAAGTCTTCCAGCTTGAATTCGTCCAGCGGCGCGATGGCCAGCACGCCAGCGTTATTCACCAGGATATCCAGGCGTCCAAACGCCTCGACCGTGGCGTTGACCGCCGCGCGAATCGCCGTGGCATCGGCGCTGTCGGCGTGAATCGCCAGAGCCTGACCCCCTGCGCTGATCACCTCGTTCTGCAGTGTTTCAGCCTTGGCGGCCGAGCTGACGTAGGTAAAGGCAACCGCTGCCCCTTGGGCGGCGAGGCGCTTGACGATGGCGGCGCCAATGCCGCGGGAACCGCCTTGAATCAAGGCGACTTTGCCGGTGAGGTTATGTGTGGTCATGTCGATCTCCGAGGTAGTTGATGGAGCGAGTATCGACCTCACCCGCGCAGCTCGGTAGCCCGTGGTTGCTATAGTCTGTGTAAACCAAAAGTTTAGAGTGGAGCGATATGGAAAGCTTTGGCAGTATCGAATGCTTTGTGCGCAGCGCCGAGGGTGGCAGCTTTGCCGAGGCTGCACGGCACCTGAGCCTCACTCCCGCAGCGGTGGGTAAAAGCGTCGCCAAGTTGGAGGCGCGCCTCGGTGTGCGGCTGTTCCAGCGCAGCACTCGGCGTCTGGCGCTGACCGAAGCCGGCAAGGTGTTCCTGGAGGAAGTCAGCGGCAGCCTCACCACCATTCAGAATGCGGTCGCCAACCTGGCCAGTGCCGAAGGGCGGCCGGTGGGCACGCTCAAGGTCAGCATGGGGCCAGTGTTCGGCAATCGGTATGTGGTGCCGTTGTTGGGCGAATTCATGCAGCGCTGTCCGGATATCAGCCCGGACTGGCATTTCGATAACCGCCAAGTCGACCTGATCGGGCAAGGCTTCGATGCGGCCATTGGCGGCGGGTTTGAGCTGCCCCAAGGCGTGGTGGCGCGCAAGTTGACCCCGGCGCACCGGGTGCTGGTGGCGTCGCCGGATTACCTGGCGCGACGCTTGCCGGTGCGGGCGCCCGACGACCTGTCGCACTGCCTCGGCATCTTGATTCGCTCGCCGCAGACTGGCCGGGTGCGTTCATGGCAACTGACCCACCGTGAGCGCGAGCACAGCCCACTGGTACTGAAGCCAGCCATGACCATGAGCGACTCCGAAGCCGCCTGCTGCGCCAGTGCCCAGGGTCTTGGCATCGCGCTGGTGAGCATGCCAATGGCCGTGCCGTTCCTGGACAGCGGTGCGTTGGTGCGAGTGTTACCCGATTGGTATGTGGACGACGGTAATATTTCCATCTACTACGCCGAGCATAAGTTGCTGCCGGGCAAGACGCGGGCGTTTGTGGATTTCATTATTGAGCAGTTCGCCGAGCAGAAACTGGCTCAACGATTCAGTGCCATCTGAGCAGGGCCTTGCATCGAGTCGTGGCCATCGCGGGCAAGCCCGGCTCCCACAGTGATCGCAATCCAATGTGGGAGTCGGGCTTGCCCGCGATGCAGGCGCATCGGTCTACCGCCCGAACTTGCCCGGCCATCCAATGACTTTCTTCGGCCGCGGCGCCGCATACGTCCTGATCTTCGAGGTCGACAACCCCAACCGCACCAACGACTCGGCCACCATCACCGCCGCCGTCACTCCGTCCACCACTGGCACCCCGGTGCGCTGGCGGATCTGCTCATCCAGCCCGGCCATGCCGCCGCAGCCCAGGCAGATCACCTCGGCCTTGTCGTCGCGGATGGCCAGTTCGGCCTGGCGCACGATGGCCTCCATGGCGCCCAGCGGGTCTTCTTCCAGTTCCAGCACCGCCATGCCGCTGGCGCGCACCGAAGCACAGCGCTGGTAGAGGCCGGCGAGTTTCAGCCGGTCTTCAATCAGCGGCACAGTGCGGTCCAGGGTGGTCACCACCGAGTAGGCGTGCCCCAGGAACATCGCGGTGCTGGCCGCCGCTTCGGTGATATCCACCACCGGCACATTGAGCAGTTCCTGCAGGCCTTCACGGCCATGTTCGCCGTAGCCGGCCTGAATCACCGCATCAAAGGGCTGGTCGTAGGCCATTACCCGATCCATCACGGCGATGGCTGCCAGATAGCTTTCAAAATTGCCTTCCACCGATTCTGCGCCGAAGTACGGGGTGAGCCCGACAATCTCGGTGCCCGGTGAAGCCACGGCCCGTGCTTGCTGGGCAATGGTGTCGGTGATGGATTCGGTGGTGTTGACGTTGACCACGAGGATACGCATGGAAAGTCCTTGTTTAATGACTGACGTTATCGACGGCAATGCTTTCGCCGCTGACATCGGCGTAGTGCGGTTGACGCTTGGCAATCAGCAGGTACAGCAACCCTGCAATGCCGGCGCCAAACAACCAGGAAAACGGCGAGACGCTGGCAAACCCCGGCAACAGCGCCAGCAGGATGGCGATCACCGCCGCCGGAATGAACGCCGCCACCGCACGCATATTCACCCCCCGGCTGTAGTAATAAATGCCTTGGGGGTCTTCGCTGTACAGCTGCGGCACATCCACCTGGCTTTTACGGATCAGCCAGTAATCGACCATGATCACCCCGTACAACGGCCCCAGCAGCGCGCCGAGGCCAGAGAGGAAATACACGATCACCAGTGGGCTGTTATAGAGGTTCCACGGCAGGATCAGCACGGCAACGAAGGCGCTGATCAGTCCGGCGCGGCGAAAGTTCAGGTACTTGGGCGCCAGGTTGCTTAATACAAAGGCCGGGGCGACGAAGTTGGCCATGATGTTCACCGCCACGGTGACGATCAGGAAGGCCAGGCAGCCGAGCACGAGAAAGAAGGTGTTGGGGATCGCCGCGATGATTTCGGTCGGGCTTTCGATCACGCGGCCATTGAGCTGGAACTGCCCGCCGCACAGCAGCACGGTGATGGCGGCGAACACCAGGATATTCACCGGCAGGCCCCAGAAGTTGCCGACCTGGATAGTCCTGCGGCAGGGTGAGGAACGGGCGAAGTCGCAGAAGTTGAGGATCAAGGTGCCGTAGATGGCCAGCCACAGCGCGCCGCCGGCAAAGATATTGCGCCACATCTCGCCGCCACTCAGGGGCTCGCGGATCGACCAGGCAATTTGCCCGTTCGCCTGGAAGTACATCCAGCCGGCCAGTGCGGCCACGGTCAGCAGAATCACCGGCCCGGCGAAGCCTTCATAGCGACGTACCATTTCCATGCCATAGGCGAGAATCACCAACTGCACCAGCCAGATCGCCACAAAGCACGCCCAACCCAGGGTCGACAGCCCCAGAATCGAGTCGTGGTCATAATCGGCAAAGCCTGGATGAATGGCGGTCAGCAGCACGCGGAAAACTACCGAGGCCAGGTAGGTCTGGATCCCAAACCAGGCAATCGCAATTACCGCCCGAATCAACGCCGGAATCTGCGCCCCATGAATGCCGAAGCTGATACGGCTGATAACCGGAAACGGCACACCGGTCTTCTGCCCCATGTAGCCCGACAAGTTCATAAAGAAGTACACCAGCGCCGCGCCGATCCCCAGGGACAGCAATATTTGCCAGCCGCCCAGGCCTAATGCATAGAGGCCGATGGCGAATGAGTAGTTGGCGATGTTGTGCACGTCATTGGTCCACAACGCGAAGATGCTATAGCGCCCCCAGCGTCGGCCTTCGACCTTGGTGGGCGCCAGGTCCTTGTTGTGCAGGCGCGGGCTGAGTACCAGCGGACCGGGGCCGGCGGCCGCAGGGTTTAACGGGGAGGAGGGCAGATCCAGTGCGAGGGTGTTCGAGAGACTTGTACGCATTCCGGCAGGCTCCAGCGCATCTGCAGCAAAGCGGCGGATGGCAAAGTGTATGTAGGTTTTGTATTGATTGTATACAAAGCGCACTTCTGCCTAAGCCATATGCGTGCCAATTCTCGATATATGAAAATCTTGGCTAATTTCGTTTTTATATAGGTTGAGAATAACTCACTGAATTACGGACACTATAAGTTGACCGTTTGAACAGGTATTTATTTTTTTGTTAATTGGAGGGCTATTTATAGACGGCGCCATTGGCGCAGAGAGATGTTACGTTTTGGTGCGTTGTATATTAAGTTGCACACAAAAATGGCACTTATGGTTACAAGGTTGTGTACAAGATTTACCCGGCCGAAAGGAAATCTCGCTTTCTGTAGGAGCGAGCAAGTTCGCTCCTACAGAGGCGGTGGCATGAGAGGCTCAAGCCTTGCTGATGATATTCCCCGCATGCAGCCCGCATTCCTTCTGCGTGGCTTCTTCCCACCACCAGCGGCCTTCGCGCTCATGCTGGCGGGGCAGTACCGGCCGGGTGCAGGGCTCGCAGCCGATGCTGATGAAGCCGCGCTCATGCAGGCTGTTGTACGGCAGCTCCAGCATGCGGATGTAGCCCCACACCTCTTCGCTGGTCATCTGCGCCAGCGGGTTGAACTTGTACAGGGTGCGTTCCGGCGTGGAGAACGCCGTGTCGATTTCCAGCGCCGCCACCTGGCTGCGAGTGCCGGGGCTCTGGTCGCGGCGCTGGCCGGTGGCCCAGGCGCTGACACCTGCGAGTTTGCGGCGCAGCGGTTCGATCTTGCGGATGCCGCAGCATTCGCCATGGCCGTCCTTATAGAAGCTGAACAGGCCTTTCTCTTTGACGAAGGGCTCCAGCTTGCTCGGGTCTGGCGAGATCAGCTCGATGTCGATCTTGTAGAACTCACGCACCTGCTCGATAAACCGGTAGGTCTCCGGATGCAGGCGGCCGGTGTCGAGGCTGAACACCTTGACGTTCTTGTTCAGCTTCCAGGCCATGTCCACCAGCACCACATCCTCGGCACCGCTGAAGGAAATCCACAGGTCATCGCCGAACTGGCTGAACGCCAGCTTGAGAATGTCCTGGGCAGACTTGTTGGCATAAGTCGTGGCGAGTTCAACGACGTCGAAGGCTTGGTTCATCAGGACGGTTCCTACAGGTCAGTGGCGCTGAGCGCTCTCTAGGAGGGCGATGGTATCAAAAACTGTCCCGCGTTGCGGCGGCTGGCTTGAGTCGCTAGAGTTCGGCAGTCCTTTTGCTCGCTCAACTAACAACATCTAATAGGAGTGTCGTGTGGAAATTGCCTGCCTTGACCTGGAAGGGGTACTGGTTCCGGAAATCTGGATCGCCTTTGCCGAGAAAACCGGCATTGAGTCCCTGCGGGCCACCACCCGTGACATCCCCGACTACGACGTGCTGATGCAACAGCGCCTGCGTATCCTCGACGAGCATGGGCTCAAGTTGGCCGATATCCAGGCCGTGATCGCCACACTCAAGCCGCTGGACGGCGCGATCGAGTTCGTCAACTGGCTGCGCGAGCGCTTTCAGGTGGTGATCCTGTCCGACACCTTCTACGAGTTCTCCCAGCCGCTGATGCGTCAGCTGGGGTTCCCGACCTTGCTTTGCCACCGCTTGATCACCGATGAAAACGACCGGGTGGTCAGCTACCAACTGCGCCAGAAAGACCCCAAGCGCCAATCAGTGCTGGCATTCAAGACCCTCTACTACCGCGTGATCGCTGCCGGTGATTCCTACAATGACACCAGCATGCTGGGTGAAGCTGACCGTGGGATTCTGTTCCATGCGCCGGACAATGTGATTCGCGAATTCCCGCAGTTCCCGGCGGTGCATACGTTTGAAGACTTGAAAAAAGAGTTTATCAAGGCGTCGAATCGGCAGTTGAGCCTGTAAGTTATGCGGCGCGGCTGATTGCCCCATCGCAGGCAAGCCAGCTCCCACCTTCGACCCTGTAACGTCAAACGACGCGGTCAACTGAGGGAGCCGGGGTTGCCCGCGACGGCATCGGCTCCGTCACCGCCTAACCCTCGGCCAGCAAGCGCTCATAAGGAATACGCAAGCCTTCATGCAGGCGTTTGATCATCGCCAGGCTCAGCTTGCGCTTGTGGTTCAGCACCTCTGACACCCGCCCACTGGTGCCGATAAACGGCTCCAGATCGCGGGCGGTCATGCCCAATTGCTCCATGCGAAACTTGATAGCTTCTACCGGATCCGAAGGGGGCATGGGGTAATGCTCGGCTTCGTACTTCTCGATGAGGATTGCCAGGATTTCCAGCTCATCACCTTCAGGCGAGCCGGGTAGTGCTCCCCATATCTGCTCGACTCGTACGAGTGCCGCAGTCAGGTCTTCCTGGGAGTGAATAGGTTTGATGTTCATCACGCAGTCTCCGCGTTGATCTGGTCGTACTGAGCGTGGGTCCCCACGAACCGTATAAACCCTAGTTGTCGCTGGTAGTCGATGGCCATGATCACTCGATACTTGTTGCCGCCGACGTTGAACACGACCCTGCCGCCCTTAAGAATGCTCGCTGTTCTGAGCTCGGCCTTGAGTGCTTGCGGTGTTGGATAATTGGCCTTTTCCATGTGCCGATACCACTCGACCAGCGGTGTTCTGGCGTCGCTATAAGCTGAATGGCTTTCCCAGAATATTCGTAGGGTAGAGAGAGCGATTATCCGCATCGCTTGAACCTCCCGTTTTGGGAGATCATAGGTGCGATTGCGCGGTTAGGCAATCTCGGAAATATTTCCAGACGAGGAGGCAGTCGCTTCATGTGATCCTTCACAGGTGGCGGTGGACGGTCGATCCGGACGCTATCTGCAAGCGTCTATTCCGTCCACAGCGGTTCTGATTCAGGCTTTTTCTATCGCATGGCGTTCTACTCGAACGCTAGGCAGGGGCTGTGCCCTACAGGTTTTCCAACGTTTGTAACAACACCCGCACCTTCGTCAGCGACTCCTGATACTCCGCCTGCCACTCTGAATCCGCCACAATCCCGCCGCCACCCCAGCAACACACCTGCCCATCCTTGACCAGCAAGCTGCGAATCGCGATGGAACTGTCCATCTCGCCGCGCACGTCCAGGTACATCAGCGAGCCGCAATAGAACCCGCGACGGTTGGGTTCAAGCTCGTCGATGATCTGCATGGCGCGAATCTTCGGCGCGCCGGTGATGGAGCCGCCGGGGAAGCTGCCGGCGATCAGGTCGAGGGCGTCTTTGTCGTCGGCCAATATGCCAGTGACGCTGCTTACCAGGTGGTGCACGTTGGGGTAGCTTTCCAGGCTGAACAATTCCGGCACGTTCACCGAGCCGATGCGGCAGCTGCGGCCAAGGTCGTTGCGCAGCAGGTCGACGATCATCAGGTTTTCTGCGCGGTCCTTGGGGCTGGCCAGCAGTTCGGCGGCGTTGGCGGCATCCTCTTCTGGCGTCAGGCCGCGAGGGCGGGTGCCCTTGATCGGGCGAGTCTCGACCTGGCGTTCGCTGATGCGCACAAAGCGTTCCGGCGACAGGCTCAGCACCGCGCCGTCATCCGGCAGGCTCTGGAACCCGGAAAACGGTGTCGGGCAGGCCTCGCGCAGGGCGCAGTAGGCCGCCCACGGGTCGCCGCTACAAGGTGCGCGAAAGCGTTGGGTAAAGTTGACCTGGTAGCAGTCGCCGGCCTGAATGTAATCCTGAATACGCAGGATGGCCTGCTGATATGCCTCCAGGCTGAGGTCCGGCGCCATGGGGCCCTGAAGCTTGAAGGCGGTGGGCGCGCTGCCCGTTGCATGACTGAACAGAGCGACGAGCCGTTGCCGCTCGCTATCGGCCAGCACCGGGTGAAACACCAGCTGGCTGGTGCGCGCCTGGTGATCGCTGACCAGCGCCCAGGCATACAACCCCAGGCGCGCATCCGGCAGGTGCAAGTCGTCCACGGCCAGGCGTGCAACCTGTTCCAGGTGCCGGCCGAAGTCATAGCTCAAGTAACCGATCAAACCGCCGGCAAAGGGCAATTCAACCCCAGCAGGCAGGGCGGCCTCACCCAACTGCGCCAGGTTCTCTCGCAAGCGTTGCAGGAAATCGCCGCCGCTTTCATCCGGCCCAACCGTCAAGGTTGCTTCAGGCCAGGCGCTGAGCAGGTCATAGCGCCCCCGCTCGGCAGCCGGGCGGCCGCTGTCGAGCAGCACCGCGCCAGGCGCATGGCGAATAGCCGCAAAGTACTCGGCGGGGTTGGCCCGGTAGGGTAAGGGGTAAACGGAACAGGTCGACATGCGAGGGTGAATCAGCCAGTGGCGTGGGGGAGGGGATTGTAGTCCTCTGTAGGACTTGCTCCTAGGGGGGATGTCGGTGATAGCTCGATAGAGGGCATAGCCTGGGGGATGGATGGCTTGTCAGAAAGCTATCGCAGGCAAGCCAGCTCCCACCTAGCGAGCCCGGGCTTGCCTGCGATGCGCTGCTTAACCTTCAACCGGCGGAATATGCCCGAACATCTCCTGCACGAACTTCACCCGTTCTTCTGGGGTTTCTGTCACCCCGGCCGCCTTGAGTTCTTCCAGCCGCGCCTCCACCGCATGGGTGCGCAAGGTCAAGCCGCAGTCGTTGGCAATCTGGATGTTCAGCCCTGGCCGTGCGTTCAGCTCAAGGATCAGCGGGCCTTTTTCCTGGTCCAGCACCATGTCCACGCCGATATAACCCAGCCCGCACAGCTCATAGCAGCCGGCTGCGAGTTTCATGAAACCGTCCCAGTTGGGCAGTTGCACGCCATCCACCGCGTTGGTGGTGTCGGGGTGCTTGGTGATGATGTTGTTCAGCCAGGTGCCGCGCAGGGTCAGGCCGGTGGCCAGGTCTACGCCCACGCCGATCGCGCCCTGGTGCAGGTTGGCCTTGCCGCCGGACTGGCGGGTGGGCAAGCGCAGCATCGCCATCACCGGGTAGCCCATCAGCACGATGATGCGGATGTCCGGCACGCCTTCATAGCTGATGCTCTTGAAGATCTGGTCGGGCACCACGCGGTACTCGATCAACGCGCGGTCGCGGTGGCCGCCGAGGGAGTACAGGCCGGTGAGGATGCTGGAAATCTGGTGCTCGATCTCTTCATGGCTGATGATCTTGCCGGACACCGTGCGATAGCGCCCTTCAAAACGGTCTGCAACCACCAGGATGCCGTCGCCACCGGCGCCCTGGGCGGGCTTGATCACGAAGTCGCTGCGCCCACCGATAATCTCGTCGAGCTTGTCGATTTCCTTTTCGGTGGAGATCACCCCGTACATTTCCGGTACATGGATACCGGCGGCCAGCGCCCGTTCCTTGGTAATGATCTTGTCATCCACTATCGGGTACAGGCTGCGCTTGTTGTACTTGAGCACGTAGTCGGCATTACGCCGGTTAATGCCCATGATCCCCCGCGCTTCCAGGGCCTTCCAGGTCTTCCAGAAGCCGAACATCAAGAGTCAGCCTTCAGGAACGCCTTGAAACGCACCAGCTCGGTGAGGCGATAGCCGCGGTAGCGACCCATGGCCAGCATGAAGCCCACCAGGATCAACAGGATCGCCGGGAAGGTGAACACGAAGTAGACCAACTCCGGCACGCTCATGATCAGGTGCGCCAGGGACGCAGCGAACAGCGTGCCAATCGCCACTTTCAGCGCATGGTTGGCGCCACGCTCCTCCCAGGTAATCGACAGGCGTTCGATGGTCATGGTCAGGATCACCATCGGGAACAGCGCCACCGACAAGCCGCGTTCCAGCCCCAGCTTGTGGCTGAACAGGCTGATGGCGGCAATCAGCACCACCACAAAGGTCAGCACCACCGACAGCCTCGGCAACATCTGCAGTTTCAAGTGTTCCAGGTAGGACCTGAGTGATAACCCCAGTGCTGTGATAATTGTGAACAGCACAATCCCGAAGCCCAGTTGCGTCTCGCGGAACGCCAGGGCGATCAGCACCGGTGTGAAGGTACCCAGGGTTTGCAGGCCGATCAGGTTGCGCAGGATCAGAATCACCAGCACGCCAATCGGGATCATCACCATGATCATGAAGGTCTGCTGGGTTTGCAGCGGCAGGCCGTACAGTGAGTATTCGAGGAAGTTGGCGTCGGTGTTTTCGTCCGTCAGCTTGGCCAGGCGGATGGCATTCATCTCGCTGTTGTTCAGGCTGAAGGTCACCATGGCTTTCTTGCCGCCATCGACGGTGATCAGATTTTCATCGCCGGTCCACCATAGCAGGCGGTCGGCGGGCAGGCCCTGTTCGCCAGTTTCCGGGTTGAAGTACAGCCAGTCGTTGCCGTTGAAACTGCGCAGCCACAGTTCCGGGGTTTGCGGCTGGTCGGCCACCAGGCGGATGGTGTGGACTTTTTCTACCGGCACGTGGGCGATGGACAGCAGCAGTTCGACGATCTTGGCTTTGTGCGGCGTCGAGGGGTCGCCGGCCAGCAGCAACTTCACATTGTCGTCGTTGAGGTTGTTGGTGCGCTTGATGGCTTCACTGATAAAGGTTTCGACGTCGGCCGAGTGCTGGCGGATCGGGGCCAGCAAGGCTTCGGCGGCGATCTTTTCCGGGCCTTCCACGGCGATGCTGTCGCGGAAGGTCGGGCCTTTGATCTTGATCTTTTCGCCGCTGTAGCGCTTGGTCAGCACCAGGCGGTAATAGAGGGTCTGGTTGCCCTTGGCCCGGCGCGCCGACCAGGTGACCTTGCGGTTGCCGTCGATGCGGTTGACGCTCACCCCGTAGTTGTTCGAGATAAAGCTCTCATTGAGGCTGACGAAGTCGCGGCTCAAGGGCGGCACGAACATCTGGATCTTGACCGGGTCTTTCGGGTTGGCGACGAACTCGACCTTGGCGTCGATGTTCCACAAGTCGTCGGTGGCATCTTCGGTGACGGGAATTCCCAGCACGAAGATCTGATAGGCGGTGACCGAAATGCCCAGCACCACCAGCAAGGTGATCAGGATTTTCAGGTGCAGGGTCAGAGAGCGCATTCGGTTTACTCGGCGGTATTAAGCGTCGGCGGCGCAGGCGGGTTTGCCTGCTGCATATTTAAGACTGGGGTCGACCAGCGCATCAAAGCGTTTCAAGGCTTCGGAGCCAATCAGCAGCGGGTATTGGAATGCGCTGCGGTCAGTCAAGTTCACTTCGATGCTGCGTAAAGCACTGCCCATGCAAATATCCAACGCAATCACTGGGCGGGCGGTGTAGTTCTTGTCCTCATCGGGGTCGTAGTCGCCGGCGCGGCGCTTGATCTTGCTGACACGCGCCAGGGGCAGTTCGATGGGGTGGGAATGGGCGGTGTCGATGGCCAGGTAGAAGCGTACCCAGGATTCGCCATTGCGCTTGAAGCGCTTGATATCGCGGGCACTCAACGAGGCGGTCTTGGCGCCGGTGTCGAGTTTGGCCGCCACTTCCAGGTCGATACCCGCAAGCTTGGCGTATTCATTCAGGCCGTACACGGTCTTCTCGGCGCCAGCGCCAAGGCTCGGTATGCACAGCAGGCACATCACTAGTAGGTAAGGCTTGAGTCTCATAAATCCTGAGGCAGGGCAGTGCACTGTTCATTTCATGGGGACTGGCATTGCTGCGCAATCTCGGGTGCGCCCTTTCATCATCTGATGTCAGGCAAAAGCGGCGGGCATTCTAACATGATGCTTTTTTGGCGCCAGCGCTGGCAGGCGGCCATGCCTGGGCGGGCGATTGATGGGGTTATTAGACGATTGTCGACAATGTGTATTTATTCTTTGACTATGAGAGGCTTATTGGCTAGTTTTTGCGGCATTGATTTTAAAGGTGTCGACAATATGCTGGAGCAACTGGAAAAACCATCGGTGGCACCAGACGATTCCCAGACCATGTCAGAGAACGTCTTCCGGCGTATCCAGGCCGCCATCGTCAAAGGCGAAATCGCCCCCGGTAGCAAGATTTCCGAGCCGGAGCTGGCGCGCACCTACGGCATCAGTCGCGGCCCGCTGCGCGAAGCGATCCATCGCCTGGAAGGCCAGCGCCTGCTGGTGCGGGTGCCTCATGTCGGCGCACGCGTGGTGTCTTTGAGTCACGCCGAGCTGGTCGAACTGTATGAGATTCGCGAGTCCTTAGAGGGCATGGCCTGTCGCCTGGCCGCCGAGCGTATGACTGACGCAGAGATCGAGGAGCTGCGCCAGGTGTTGCACACCCACGAACGGGATGCGGCGTTCCAGGCCGGTGTCGGCTATTACCAGCAGGAAGGCGACTTCGATTTTCACTACCGCATCATTCAAGGTGCCGGTAACCGCACCCTCACCCAAATGCTCTGCGGCGAGCTGTATCAACTGGTGCGCATGTACCGCATCCAGTTCTCCGCCACCCCCAATCGTCCACGCCAGGCCTTTGCCGAGCATCACCGCATTCTGGACGCGATTGCCGATCGCGACGGTGAACTGGCCGAACTGTTGATGCGCCGGCATATCGGCGCCTCCAAACGCAACATTGCCCGTCACTTCCCGGACGGTGCGCCTTCATCACGAGGTGAGTCATGAGTTCCAACAACAACAGCACTCCCGGCCAGCGTTTCCGTGACGCCGTCGCCAGCGAACAGCCCTTGCAAGTGGTGGGCGCCATCAATGCCAACCATGCGCTCTTGGCCAAGCGCGCCGGCTTCAAGGCGATTTACCTGTCAGGTGGCGGTGTAGCCGCCGGCTCCCTGGGCGTGCCGGACTTGGGCATCACCGGCCTGGATGACGTGCTCACCGACGTGCGTCGCATTACCGACGTGTGCGACCTGCCGCTGCTGGTGGACGTGGACACCGGTTTCGGCTCCTCGGCGTTCAACGTGGCACGTACCGTCAAGTCGATGATCAAGTTCGGCGCCGCCGCCATCCATATCGAAGACCAGGTGGGCGCCAAGCGCTGCGGTCATCGCCCCAACAAAGAAATCGTGTCCCAGCAGGAAATGGTCGACCGCATCAAGGCCGCCGTGGATGCGCGCACCGATGACAGCTTCGTGATCATGGCGCGCACCGACGCCCTGGCGGTCGAGGGCCTGGAGTCCGCGCTGGAGCGTGCCGCCGCGTGCATCGAGGCCGGTGCCGACATGGTGTTCCCGGAAGCCATCACTGAACTGGAGATGTACAAGCTGTTCGCCTCCCGCGTGAAGGCGCCGATCCTGGCGAACATCACCGAGTTCGGCGCCACACCGCTGTACACCACCGAACAGTTGAAATCTGCGGATGTTTCCATTGTGCTGTACCCGCTCTCGGCTTTCCGTGCCATGAACAAGGCCGCCGAGAATGTCTACACCGCGATTCGTCGCGACGGTACCCAGCAGAATGTGATCGACACCATGCAAACGCGCATGGAGCTTTACGATCGCATCGACTACCACACCTTCGAGCAGAAGCTCGACGCGCTGTTCGCCGCGAAAAAATAAACCCTGTGGTTCCCTGAACAACTACAAAATTGGAGAACGAACATGGCTGAAGCAAAAGTATTGAGTGGTGCTGGCCTGCGTGGCCAGGTCGCCGGGCAGACGGCACTGTCCACCGTGGGCCAGGCCGGCGCCGGCCTGACCTACCGTGGCTACGACGTACGCGAACTGGCCGCCGACGCCCAGTTTGAAGAAGTCGCCTACCTGCTGCTGTACGGTGAATTGCCAACCCAGGCCGAACTGGCCGCTTACAGCAACAAGCTGAGCAAACTGCGTGACTTGCCCCAGGCACTGAAAGAAGTGCTCGAACGCATCCCCGCCGACGCCCATCCGATGGACGTGATGCGCACCGGGTGCTCGTTCCTGGGCAATATCGAGCCGGAGAAAGATTTCAGCGTGCAGCGCGATGTCACCGACCGCCTGCTCGCCGCGTTCCCGGCGATCATGTGCTACTGGTATCGCTTCAGCCACGACGGCCAGCGCATCGACTGCGTGACCGACGAGCCGAGCATCGGTGGCCACTTCCTGCACCTGCTGCATGGCAAGAAACCGAGCGAGCTGCACGTCAAAGTGATGAACGTGTCGCTGATCCTCTACGCTGAACACGAATTCAACGCTTCGACCTTCACCGCACGGGTGTGTGCATCGACATTGTCCGACCTGTATTCCTGCGTCACCGCTGCCATCGGCTCCCTGCGCGGCCCGCTGCACGGCGGTGCCAACGAAGCGGCGATGGAAATGATCGAACGTTTCTCCTCGGCCCAGGAAGCGGTTGAAGGCACCCTTGGCATGTTGGCGCGCAAAGACAAGATCATGGGCTTTGGCCACGCGATCTATAAAGACAGCGATCCGCGCAATGAAGTGATCAAGGGCTGGTCGAAAAAGCTCGCTGACGAAGTGGGCGACACCGTGTTGTTCCCGGTCTCCGAAGCCATCGACAAGACCATGTGGGAACAGAAGAAGCTGTTTCCTAACGCCGATTTCTACCATGCCTCGGCGTACCACTTCATGGGCATCCCGACCAAGCTGTTCACGCCGATTTTCGTATGCTCGCGCCTGACTGGCTGGGCTGCGCACGTGTTCGAGCAGCGCGCCAACAACCGCATCATCCGTCCAAGCGCCGAGTACACCGGCGTTGAGCAGCGCAAGTTCGTGCCAATCGAACGTCGCTGAATGGGATGGGCTGTGCCCGCTGGCTCATATGCTTTTTTGTGGGAGCTGGCTTGCCTGCGATGGCATCACCTCGGTGTACCTGTCACACCACAGTGATGCCATCGCAGGCAAGCCAGCGCCCACAGGAAACAAAGCCAGTGTCGACAGTTCACCTTTCGAACTTACCGTGACCGAGTCCTGACGATGAACACTGAATTTCGCAAACCGCTCCCCGGCAGCCGCCTGGATTTCTTCGACGCCCGTGCGGCTGTTGAGGCAATCACCCCCGGCGCCTACGCCACGCTGCCCTACACCTCGCGCGTGCTCGCCGAGAACCTGGTGCGCCGTTGCGACCCGGCCACCCTCGACGCGTCCCTGAGCCAACTGATCGAGCGCAAGCGCGACCTCGACTTCCCGTGGTTCCCGGCCCGCGTGGTGTGCCATGACATCCTCGGCCAGACCGCTCTTGTCGACCTCGCCGGCCTGCGCGATGCCATCGCCCAGCAAGGCGGCGACCCGGCGCAGGTCAACCCGGTGGTGCCCACCCAACTGATCGTCGACCACTCCCTGGCCGTCGAGGCCGGTGGCTTTGACCCGCAAGCCTTCGAAAAAAACCGCGCCATTGAAGACCGTCGCAACGAAGACCGCTTCCACTTTATCGAGTGGACCAAAAAGGCCTTCAAGAACGTCGATGTGATCCCGCCGGGCAACGGCATCATGCACCAGATCAATCTGGAGAAAATGTCCCCGGTGATTCAAGTGCGTGACGGTGTGGCCTTCCCGGATACCTGTGTCGGCACCGACAGCCATACGCCTCACGTAGACGCCCTGGGTGTGATCGCCATCGGCGTCGGTGGTCTGGAAGCCGAGAGCGTGATGCTCGGCCGCGCGTCGTGGATGCGCCTGCCGGAAAGCGTTGGCGTGGAATTGACCGGCAAGCTGCAACCGGGCATCACCGCCACCGATATGGTGCTGGCACTCACCGAATTCCTGCGCCAGCAAAAGGTGGTCGGCGCCTGGCTGGAGTTCTTCGGCGAAGGGGCGTCGGCACTCACTTTGGGTGACCGTGCCACCATCTCCAACGTGGCCCCGGAGTACGGCGCCACCGCCGCGATGTTCTACATCGACGCGCAAACCATTGCCTACCTCAAACTCACCGGTCGCGAAGACGAACAAGTCGCCCTGGTCGAGCAATATGCACGCCACACTGGCCTGTGGGCGGACGACCTGAAAGGCGCGCAGTACGAGCGCAGCCTGAGCTTCGACCTCTCCAGCGTCGTGCGCAACATGGCCGGCCCGAGCAACCCTCATGCCCGCCTGGCCACCCGCGACCTGGCGTCAAAAGGCATTGCCGGCCAATGGGATGACGTGCCGGGGCAAATGCCCGACGGCGCAGTGATCATCGCCGCCATCACCAGTTGCACCAACACCAGCAACCCGCGCAACGTGATCGCCGCCGGCCTGTTGGCACGCAACGCCAACAAGCTTGGGCTGACCCGCAAGCCGTGGGTCAAGTCGTCTTTGGCGCCGGGCTCGAAAACCGTGGCCATGTACCTGGAAGAAGCCGGCCTGGGCCATGAGCTGGAAAAACTCGGTTTTGGCGTGGTGGCCTTTGCCTGCACCACCTGCAACGGCATGTCGGGCGCGCTCGACCCGGTGATCCAGCAAGAGATCATCGACCGCGACCTGTACGCCACCGCGGTGTTGTCGGGTAACCGCAACTTTGACGGGCGCATTCACCCTTACGCCAAGCAAGCCTTCCTGGCGTCGCCGCCGCTGGTGGTGGCCTATGCGATTGCCGGTACCATCCGTTTCGACATCGAGAAGGACGTGCTCGGCCTGGATGCCGACGGCAACGAAATCCGCCTGCAAGACATCTGGCCGAGCGATGAAGAGATCGACGCGGTGGTCAAGGCTTCGGTAAAACCCGAGCAATTCCGTGCGGTGTATATCCCGATGTTCGCCATTCACGAAGACACCGGGCCCAAGGTCACGCCGCTGTACGACTGGCGCCCACAAAGCACCTATATCCGCCGCCCGCCGTACTGGGAAGGCGCGCTGGCCGGTGCACGACCGCTCAAGGGCATGCGCCCGCTGGCGGTGCTGCCGGACAACATCACCACCGACCACTTGTCGCCGTCCAACGCGATCATGCTGGACAGCGCCGCCGGTGAATACCTGGCGAAAATGGGCTTGCCCGAGGTCGACTTCAACTCCTACGCCACCCACAGGGGCGACCATTTGACGGCGCAGCGCGCCACCTTCGCCAACCCGAAACTGTTCAACGAAATGGTGCAGGAAAACGGCAAGGTCAAGCAGGGCTCTCTTGCGCGTATCGAGCCGGAAGGCAAGGTCACGCGGATGTGGGAAGCCATCGAGACTTACATGGAGCGCAAGCAACCGCTGATCATCATCGCCGGCGCCGACTATGGCCAAGGTTCGTCCCGCGACTGGGCGGCCAAGGGCGTACGCCTGGCCGGTGTGGAAGCGATTGCCGCCGAAGGCTTCGAGCGCATCCACCGCACCAACCTGGTGGGCATGGGCGTGTTGCCCCTGGAGTTCCTGCCAGGCACCGACCGCCACACCCTGCAAATCGACGGCAGTGAAACCTATGACGTGGTCGGCGAGCGCACCCCGCGTGCGCAACTGACCCTGGTGATCAACCGCAAGAATGGCGAACGTGTCGAGGTGCCAGTGACCTGCCGCCTGGACACCGCCGAAGAAGTGTCGATCTACGAAGCCGGTGGCGTGTTGCAACGTTTCGCCCAGGACTTCCTGGAATCAAAGGCGACCGCCTGAAGAGGATAACCATGGCACACGTAGCGCAAATCAAAATCCCCGCCACCTACATGCGTGGCGGCACCAGCAAGGGCGTGTTCTTCAGCCTCCAGGACCTGCCCGCCGCGGCGCAGGTGCCGGGCCCTGCACGCGACGCCTTGTTGCTGCGGGTGATCGGCAGCCCCGACCCCTATGACAAGCAGATCGACGGCATGGGGGGTGCCACCTCGAGCACCAGCAAGACCGTGATCCTGGCCAAAAGCAGCCGCGCCGATCACGACGTGGATTACCTGTTCGGCCAGGTCTCCATCGACAAGCCATTTGTCGATTGGAGCGGCAACTGCGGCAACCTGTCGGCGGCGGTGGGTTCGTTCGCCATCAGTGCCGGCCTGGTCGATGCGGCCCGCGTACCCCATAACGGCGTGGCCGTGGTGCGGGTGTGGCAGGCCAATATCGGCAAGACCATCATCGCCCACGTGCCAATCACTGACGGCGCGGTGCAGGAAACCGGCGACTTTGAACTGGACGGCGTGACCTTCCCGGCTGCCGAAGTGCAGTTGGAATTCATGGACCCCGCGGCGGAAGAAGAGGGCGGTGGTGGTTCGATGTTCCCCACTGGCAACCTCGTCGACGACCTGGAGGTACCCGGCGTCGGTACCTTCAAGGCCACGTTGATCAACGCCGGTATCCCGACGATTTTCATCAATGCCCAGGACTTGGGCTACACCGGAACCGAGCTGCAAGGCGCGATCAACAGCGACCCCAAGGCCCTGGCGATGTTCGAGACCGTGCGGGCGTATGGCGCGTTGCGCATGGGCCTGATCAAACACCTGGACGAAGCCGCCCAGCGCCAGCACACGCCCAAGGTGGCGTTCGTGGCCAAACCTGCCGATTACGTGGCCTCCAGCGGCAAGGCGATCAAGGCCGGCGATGTGGACCTGCTGGTGCGCGCCTTGTCGATGGGCAAACTGCACCACGCGATGATGGGCACCGCGGCGGTGGCGATTGGCACCGCCGCGGCGATTTCCGGCACCTTGGTCAACCTGGCGGCGGGCGGCGTAGAGCGCAATGCCGTGCGCTTCGGGCACCCGTCCGGCACTTTGCGCGTAGGCGCCGAGGCCAGCCAGGTGGACGGTGAATGGGTGGTGAAGAAAGCCATCATGAGCCGCAGCGCACGGGTGTTAATGGAAGGCTATGTGCGCATCCCCGGCGACGCTTTCTAGCTTGATCGTTCCCACGCTCCGCGTGGGAACGCCGCCTGGGACACTCTGCGTCCTGCTGTGACGCAGAGCGTCACGGGATGCATTCCCACGCGGAGCGTGGGAACGATCAAACCCTGACCCTGAGGATGGAACAACCAACTTTTAGGAGAACCGCCATGAGCGCCAACGTCGACCAGAACAACCGTCCCGACTACGACTCGGTGTTGCAGGACATCGCCGACTACGTCCTCAACTACCGCATCGACTCCCAGGACGCCCTGGATACCGCCCGCAACTGCCTGATGGACACCCTCGGCTGTGGCCTGCTGGCCCTGCGCTTCCCCGAGTGCACCAAGCACCTGGGGCCGATGGTAGAGGGTACCGTGGTGCCGTTTGGCGCACGGGTGCCGGGCACTTCGTTCCGCCTGGACCCGGTCAAGGCCGCCTGGGATATCGGATGCATCGTGCGCTGGCTCGACTACAACGACACCTGGCTTGCTGCTGAATGGGGCCACCCTTCGGACAACCTGGGCGGCATCCTCGCCGTGGCCGATCACCTGTCGCAAAAGCGTCTGGCCAATGGCGACGCGCCGTTGACCGTGCGTGCAGTGCTGGAAGCGATGATCATGGCCCACGAAATCCAAGGTGTGATTGCCTTGGAAAACTCCTTCAACCGGGTAGGCCTCGACCATGTGTTGCTGGTGAAAGTCGCTACCACGGCGGTCACCGCCAAGCTGATGGGCGCCAACCGCGAGCAACTGCTATCGGCGTTGTCACACGCTTTTGTCGATGGCCAGGCGCTGCGCACCTATCGCCATGCACCGAATGCCGGCTCGCGCAAATCCTGGGCCGCAGGCGATGCATCGAGCCGCGGCGTACGCCTGGCAGACATCGCCCTGCGTGGCGAAATGGGCATCCCCGGTGTATTGAGTGCGCCGCAGTGGGGCTTCTACGACGTGCTGTTCAGCCACACCAACAAGGACTTGGCGCTCAAGCCCCAGGATAAGCGCGCGTTCAGCCTGCCCCAACCCTACGGCACCTACGTGATGGAGAACGTGCTGTTCAAGATCAGCTTCCCGGCCGAGTTTCACGCGCAAACTGCCTGTGAAGCGGCAGTCGCCCTGCACCCGCTGGTCAAGCATCGCCTGCATGAAATCGACCGCATCGTGATCACGACTCACGAGTCGGCGATTCGCATTATTTCCAAGGTCGGCCCATTGGCCAACGCCGCTGATCGCGACCACTGCCTGCAATACATGACCGCCGTGCCGTTGGCGTTCGGCAACCTGGTGGCCGAGCAGTATGAAGATGATTTCCACGCGGCCCACCCGATCATTGATCAGCTGCGCGACAAGATGGTCATCGTCGAAGACCCGCGCTACAGCCGCGAATACCTGGAGGCCGACAAGCGCTCCATTGCCAATGCGGTGCAGGTGTTTTTCACGGATGGCACCTGCACCGAGCAGGTGGCGGTGGAGTATCCGATTGGCCATCGTCGCCGTCGGGTGGACGGCATTCCACTGCTGGAAGACAAGTTCAAGGCCAACCTGGCCACGCGGTTCACTGCGCAACGCAGCGCCGAAATCTTTGCGTTGTGCAAGGATCAGGCACGGCTTGAGGCGACGCCAGTCAACCGTTTCATGGACCTGCTCACGATCTGAAAAACAACGCGGTTAATGTGGGAGCTGGCTTGCCTGCGATAGCGGTGTGTCAGCCCCACATGAATTGACTGGATGTCAGCTATCGCAGGCAAGCCAGCTCCCACAGTTGATTGAAGTTCTGCTTCAGAATCTATTCAAACCGCAGTATCACCCGGCGGTTGTGCTTGCTCTTCTTCTCGATCTTTTCGCAGAACACCCGGCCGATTTCCTCGGTATTGAGCACATGGGTGCCGCCGCAGGGCTGGATATCGATGCCGGGGATTTCAATCACCCGGACCGAACCGGAGACCACCGGCGGCGCAACCGCCTGGGTGCGGGTGATCTGCAGCAGGGTCGCGTACTCGGTGGCGGGCATCGACAGAGTTTTGACGGCGTGGGCTTGTTCGATAAGGGCGTTGAGGTCTTGGGTGAGGCGGTCTTTGTCCAAGGTCATTTCTGGCAGGTCGAAATCCAGGCGGCCTTTATCTGCGCTGATGCTGCAACCGGTCACGGGCGCGTCGATGAGCGAACACAGCAAGTGCAGGCAAGTGTGCATCTTCATGTGCTGGTAGCGCCGCTCCCAATCCAGCCCAGCGTCGACCTGGACGCCAGCGGCCAACTGTTCGGGGTAGTGGTCCACCTGGTGCCAGATGATCGAGCGCAACACCGGGTCGCGCACGGTGCCGGTCACTTGCACCCGTGTGCCATCGGCCAGAGTGAGGTGACCGGTATCGCCCGGTTGCCCGCCGCCGGTGGGGTAGAACAGGGTGTGCTCCAGGGCGATACCCTGTTCGCTGATGGCAATCACCCGGGCGCTGAAGGCGTTCTGGTAGGGCGCGCTGTCAAACAGCGCCAGGGTTTCCATGGTATGCACAGACATGTTCAACCTCCGACGATCAATGGGGTGGCTTGCAAGAGGTGGCGCACCAGTGCGCTCAAGCCAGGGGGAGAGAGCAGGGTGATTTCAAATTCCGGCCCGCATACCTTCAGGTTCAGCGGCAGGCGTGGCAGTTGTTCGCCGGTGTCGAGGCGACGCAGACGAAACTGCAGGTGATGCCGCTCTTTCACCGTGGGTTCAAGCATCAGCCCTTGCAGGGGATGAAAGTCGGCGTCCAGCACGGTGACCTTGTGGCCGGCACTCACTTCGCCCACCACGTGCAAGCGCTCATCCAGGGCAAAGGCGCCGAGGTAGTTGCTGTGGTCCGATTCATCGTTTTTTTGCAGTTGGATCTGGTTGACCACCTTGACCTTGGTGCCTGCCGGCACGTCTTGGGTAATCACGCAGGAGGGGCTGATAAACACGTTATCGCCGATCGAAACATAGCCCAGCACCCGGGCGCCGGCGCCGACTTCGACGTTGTTGCCCAGGCGCGGGTGGCGTTTGCCGTCCGGGTTGTTGGCAATACCGCGCGCACCCAGGGTCACGCCGCAGAGGATGTAGCAGTCGTTGCCGATCACGCAGGTTTCGCCGATGACGGTGCCGTAGCCATGGTCCAGCACAAAGCGGCGGCCGATGCGCGCTGCCGGGTGAATCTCGGCACCGGAGAGGATCTTGCCCTGGTTACTCAGCTTGAGGGCCATGCGCGAAAAATCGCCGTTGTCTGGGCCCTGGAAATGCCAGACCAGGTGCGCAAGGCGGTAGAACAGCACGGCCTTGAACGAGGCGTAGGATTCCAGGATCAACTCACCGCGCCCACGGGACGCGGGGTCGCGATAGGCATAGGCAATCAGGTCCTCGGCCACCGCCTGGGCGGCGTTCTGAATCAACGGCGCCAGGTGCGGCTCCAGTTGCTTCATCTGTCTGGGCGTGAGGGTGGTGATGAGATGGGTGAGCAACTCATCGTGCAGCTGTTGCATGTCGATAAAGCCCCCCATGGAGACACCCCCGTATGTTGGATGGTTAAAAACCCGGTTACTCGAAACTGGGCAGGTAGCTGTCGGCATTGTCGTAGACCATGGTCAACACCACCGTTTCAGGCGGCAGTTCGGGGGCGAGTTGGGCGATGGCGACCATGTTGGCGGCCGAAGACAGCCCCAGGCTGATGGCATCGGTGCGCATGATGCGTTTGATCATGTCCAGGCAATCGGCGTGCGACACCTTGAGCATGCCGTCGATCACGTCCAGGTTGAGGATGCTAGGGATCAGGCCGATCGACAGGCCCTGGATCCCGTGCGCCGCGTGCCGGTCTTTGAGCAGGTCGCATTCTTCCGGTTCTACGCCCATCACTCGCAGCGCGGGCCAGGCGGCCTTGAGGGTTTCGCCGATACCGGTGATATGGCCCCCGGTGCCAATGCCGCTGACGAAGTAATCCACGCGCTGTTCACCGAAGGCGCGAAGGATTTCCGGGGCGGTGGTGTCACGGTGGGTTTGGGGGTTGGCGCCATTGCGTTGCTGGTTGAGCATCACGTAGTTGGGGTTTTCCAACTGCAGCTCCATGCACTTTTCGCCGTGGGAGTTATTGCCCAGGCGGCTATCGGACAGCACTACCCTCGCACCGTACAGACGCAGCAGCTTCTGTTTTTCCGGGCTGTAGTTGTCAGGGATCACCAGCACCACTTTGTAGCCCAGCACATTGCCGGCCATCACCAGGCCAATGCCGGTGTTGCCGCCACTGGGTTCGATGATGGTCTGCCCGGAATCACGGATCAGCACACCGCGGCGCTCGGCATCCAGGATCATGCCCAGGGCGATGCGCGCCTTGTGGCTGCCACCGGGGTTGAGCGACTCCAGCTTGGCGTAGACCTCGATGCCGAGGTCTTCGGAAAACTGGGCCAGACGCACGATCGGCGTCTGGCCGATCACGTCGAGAATGGAGTTATGCAGCATCAGCACGTCCCCACTCTCAGTAAAGCGGCATGTCAGGTTCGACGTCGCGAACCCAATGTTTCATGCCGCCCTGCAGGACTTTGGTGTTGGCAAAGCCAGCGGCCAACAGGGTGCTGGCGGCTTGCTCGGCGCGGGTGCCTGCGTAGCAGATCAGGTAGTGGGTGTTGTCGCGGCTCAGACTGGCGAGCTGCCCATCCAGTTCTGCCAGCGGGATATGCACCACGCCCGGTAATTTGCACACTTCCAGTTCGCTGGCGTCACGCACGTCCAGCAATACATCGGCGCTGCTAGGGTGTTCGAGCACTTGCTTGAGTACCTGGGGCTTGATGTAGCGTTCCGCGGCCAGGGAGGGCTGGCTCGGTAAGGCATCGGCGCAGGTGGCCGGCGCGACGGTTTCGCTGTGGCGCAGGTCCGAGCAGCAGGGGCAGTCAGCGCGGCGCTTGAAGCGGATCTCGCTGAACTTCATCGCCAGCGCGTCGAAGCGCATCAAGCGGCCGGACAAGGGTTCGCCAATGCCGATCAGTAATTTGATCGCCTCGGTGGCCTGGATCATACCGACCACGCCCGGCAACACGCCGATCACACCGCCCGCGCTGCAATTGGGCGCCAGCTCTGCGGGTGGGGCCTTGGGGAACAGGCAGCGATAGCACGGCCCACCTTTATAGTTGAGCACGCTGATCTGCCCGTCGAAACGGTAGATGGCGCCGTACACCAAGGGTTTACCCAGCTGCACACAGGCGTCGTTGACCAGGTAGCGGGTGTCGAAATTGTCGGTGCCGTCGATCACCAGGTCATAGGCGCCCACCAGTGCCAGGGCGTTGTCGCTGTTGAGCGCGGTGTTGTACGCGTTGATCTGGATATGCGGATTGAGGTCCAGCAGGCGCTGCTTGGCGGACTCGACCTTGGGCATGCCCAGGGTGCTGTTGCCATGCACGATCTGGCGTTGCAGGTTGCTGCTTTCCACCACATCAAAGTCCACCAGCCCCAGGGTGCCGATGCCGGCCGCCGCCAGGTACAGGCTGATGGGCGAGCCCAGGCCGCCGGTACCGATGACCAGCACCTTGGCTTTCTTCAGGTTCAATTGGCCTTCGCGGCCGACGCCTGGCAGGGTGATGTGGCGCACATAGCGCTGCACTTCTTCGTTGCTCAGGGCATCGATGTCCATGCCACCTGAAGTGGCGAGCAACACTTCGATCCGGGCTTTTGCTGGCAGGGGTTCATCGGCGTCGATCAACGCCTCCTCGGCGGTAAACAGGAAGTGTTCCTTGAGCTGGTCGTTCTTTTCATGGAACAGGTGCTGACGCAATTGGGGGTGATGGGTGCAGAGATTTTCAATGACTTCGCGCAATGTCGATCCGGCGCCCTCAAGGGTCGATTCCGGCAGCTTGGCCACGCGAACCAGAATGTCGGGGAAAGAGACAGCGTTCATGGACAACTCCGTGTGCAGGTCGTTGAAAGGTTGAAGGGAGAAATGCTTGCCATCCCAGGCAAACAGCTTGGAGCCCAGGGCCTGGCCCTGGCGGACATCCACCACCAAGTAGCTGACGGGGAAGATCGGCTCGCCCAGGAACAGTGCCTTGTCCTGGTCTTCGTCACTGAAATAGGCGCCCACATCCGGGTGTGAGTGGTAAATCACTACCACCGGGTTGTCACTGCGAAACGCCTTGTTCATCAGCAGGGTGTCGGCCACCGAAAAGGTGTAGCCATTGGCCGCGCTGCGTGGGTACATCTCGGGGTTCTTGCGGTGCAGTTCATTCTGGATATTGCTGCCCAGGTACACGCTGCCGTCGGCGAAGACGAAACCACAGCACTCCTCGGGGTAGCTGCGGCTGGCGTGGGCGTAGATCTGTTCCAGGGCGATGGGGCGGAGGACGTCCATGTTTCTCTCGCGTTGGTTGAGGGTCACTTTTTCTTGGCCATGAGTTTTTCAATCGGCAACTTGGTGATCGCAAAGCCGGCCAGCAGGATCGCCGAGTACAGCATCAGGTCGCGGGAAATTTCCACGCCTTCGTACCAGGCACCGATGATGACCGCGAACACCGGGAAGATGATGAACACGAACGACAGGATGATCGGGCTCAGGCGCTTGAGCAGCATGAAATACACAATGAACCCGCCCACCGAGGCCACCAGCCCCAGGTAGAACAGCGCGCTCCAGGAGCGCAGGGTAATGGCGTCGAACGTCGGTGTTTCAAACCACAGGCCGGCCAGGAACAGCATCAGCCCGGCAATGCCGATGGGCAGGGTGTTGTAGGTGATGACGCTGATGGCGCTGCCTTTTTGCTTGGTAATGACATAGCACAAGGCGTGCATGATCGCGGCGCTCAGAATGGCCAGTACCCCGAAGAACTCGGCGTGGTCCAAGTGCAGGCCCTGGCTCTTGATGATCATGTAAAGGCTGCCGAAACCGATGCCTATGCCGACCACCTGGGAAAAATAGATGCGCTCGCGCAGGAACAGCGCCGAGAAGATCAGGATGAATACCGGCATGCAACTGAACAGCAGGGCGGTGAGGCCCGACGACACATGCATTTCGCCGTAGTTGAGCAAATAGTAGGGAACGCTGAAGTAAGACAGGGTCACAAACACGAAGAACCAGCGGCTTTCCCGGGGAAACAGGATCGGCTCACGGCGCACCATGGCAAAACACAGGAACAGCGGAAACGCGATGAGAAAGCGCAGGCCGGCGGATGTCAGCGGCGGCACGCTCTCGACGGCGATCTTGATGCCCAGCCACGTGGTGCCCCAACTCAGGCACACGATCAGGAACATCACGCTGGTCACCAGCCCGGCGAGCCACTGTTTTTGCGTTTTTGTTTTTGCAGTGTTTTCGAGAACGGCGGACATTGGCATCGTTTATTGCTTCCCTGAGCCGGAATTGAACTCTATATTGAACTTGTAATGAGTTATGTTTATCGGCGATTGAACCCGTAAAAGCACACTATTAGGGCGAAAGATGGCTGTCAAAACAAATATTGACATGGTGTCAATTATGCGTGAGGGCTTGTCCAACGGGCAGGGCGTGAAGTACAAGCGCCTGTCCGATGTGATGGAACGGGGCATCCTCGAAGGCTTGATTGAACCGGGACGAAAACTGCCGCCCCATCGGGTGCTTTCCGACAATTTAGGCGTGACCATCGGCACCATCAGCCGGGCTTACGGTGAATTGGAGCGCCTGGGCCTGGTGGTTGCACGGGTGGGTGACGGCACCTTCGTGCGCAAGCGTGGGATGGAGCGCCAGCGTGATGAGGGCTTTCGTAATTTCAGCGAGGAGCCGCGCCAGTACTTCGACATGAGCCGCAACATGCACATTCCCGGGCAAGAGACGGTGTTTCTCGCCCAGAGCTTTCAAACCCTGTCGAATAATGCCAAGTTCCTCCAGGACATCAGCGCCTACACCCCCGACGCCGGCCTGCCGCGTTACCGTGAAGCGGGCGCGCAGTGGCTGGTGCAGCGCGAGTTTCATCCGATTCCCGAGCAGGTCATTTGCGTCAACGGCGGTCAGCATGGCTTGCTGTGCGCGATGATGGCGCTGCTGCGTGCTGGCGATACGGTGGTCACCGAGCAGTTGACTTATCCCGGGCTGATTACCGCTGCGCGTATGCTGGGGGTGCGGCTGATCGGCCTGGAGATGGACGAGGAAGGTGTGCTGCCCACGGCGCTGGATGAGGTCTGTCGCAATCACCGGATTTCGGCGTTGTATTGCACGCCGACTATCCAGAATCCGACCACCGCCGTGTTGTCGGTGGCGCGCCGCGAAGCCTTGGCCAAGGTGTGTCGCGAACATAACCTGCTGATTCTGGAGGACGAAGCCCACGGTGTGCTGGTGGAGGACCGTCCGCCGCCCCTCAGCTACTTCGCGCCTGAGCGTACGATCTTGATCAGCAGCCTGAGCAAGGCCGTGTCGGCTGGTTTGCGGGTGGGCTACGTGCATGCGCCGCCGGCGCTGGTCAGTCGCATCTCGGCGGCGCTACGTTCGACCTGCTGGATGGCCACACCTGTGACTCTGGAGTTGGCGACCCAGTGGATTGAAAACGGCACGGCGGAATATTTGTTGCGTCAGCAGATCAACGAGATCAGCCGCCGCAAGACGTTAGTCGAAGATTTATTGAACGGCCTGGCCTATCGCACCCACCTCAATAGCCCGCACTTCTGGATCGAAGTACCGGAGCCCTGGCGGGCCTCGGAAATCGAGGCGGAGCTCAAACAGAACAATTACCTGATCGCCACCGCCGAGGCTTTTGCCGTGGGGCAGACGGCGGTGCCGCAGTTTATTCGGGCGAGTATCTGCAACACGTCGGGCGATGATCAGTTATTGCGCGAGGGGTTTGACGCGCTGGCGACGGCGCTGGGGCAGGGGGGCGGGCGGTTTCATCTGTAAATCCGCGTTACCGTTGCTCGTTCCCACGCTCTGCGTGGGAATGCATCTTGCGACGCTCCGCGTCGCTATTGCGGGACGCGGAACGTCCCAGGCGGCGTTCCCACGCAGAGCGTGGGAACGATCAGATCAGGCGACAGAGATCACTTGAAGCGCCGCTCCACACCCTTCTCCACCAGAATCTTCGCCGAAATCTCTTCCACCGAAAAATGCGTGGAATTGATGTGCGCAATATTCTCGCGACGGAACAGATTTTCTACTTCCCGCACTTCAAATTCGCACTGGGCATAGCTGGAGTAGCGGCTGTTGGGCTTGCGTTCGTTGCGGATGGCGGTCAGCCGGTCCGGGTCGATGGTCAGGCCGAACAGTTTGTGTGAGTGCGCGCGCAAGGCGGCGGGCAGGGTCAGGTGTTCCATGTCATCTTCGGTCAGCGGATAGTTGGCCGCACGAATACCGAATTGCATGGCCATGTACAGGCAGGTGGGGGTCTTGCCGCAACGCGACACGCCCACCAGGATCAGGTCGGCCTTGTCGTAGTAGTGGGTGCGGGCGCCGTCGTCGTTGTCGAGGGCGAAGTTCACCGCCTCGATGCGCTCCATATAGTTGGAGTTATGCCCGATGGAATGGGACTTTCCGACGGAATAGGAGGAGTGTTCACTCAGCTCCTGTTCCAACGGCGCCAGGAAGGTAGAGAAAATGTCGATCATGAAACCATTCGACGTTGCGAGAATCTCACGAATGTCTTGATTGACGATGGTGTCGAAAATGATCGGGCGAAAACCGTCTTTTTCAGCCGCCAGATTGATTTGTTGTACCATGGCCCGCGCTTTATCCACGCTGTCTATATAAGGCCGGGTGAATTTGGCGAAGGTAATGTTTTCGAACTGCGCGAGCAGGCTCTGGCCCAATGTTTCGGCTGTGATGCCGGTGCCGTCGGAAATAAAGAAAGCAGATCGTTTCATTTGAGCCCTGGGCCTTAAGCTGATGGCGAATCTTGGATATGATAGGCGCGATTTTGCCGTCCCGCAGTGGGCCGCATTCTCACTTATTTTCCAGGTCCAGGCCACAAGCGCTGGCGTTAGCTCCTACTGAGCAACCCGCGTCCTGAGCTTTTCCAACACAGAAAGTGGAGAGATCACCTTGGTAGAGTACGTAGTTTCCCTCGATAAGCTCGGCGTCCATGATGTAGAGCATGTGGGGGGCAAGAACGCATCCCTCGGCGAGATGATCAGTAATCTTGCAGGCGCTGGTGTCTCGGTGCCCGGTGGTTTCGCCACCACGGCCCAGGCTTACCGCGACTTCCTAGAGCTGAGCGGCCTCAACGCCCAGATCCACGCCGCGCTGGACGCCCTGGACGTCGATGACGTCAACGCCCTGGCCAAGACCGGCGCCCAGATCCGCCAGTGGATCATGGAAGCCGAGTTCCCCGAGAAGCTCAACGAAGAAATTCGCACCGCCTTCGCCACCCTGTCGGCCGGTAACCCGGACATGGCCGTCGCCGTGCGTTCCTCGGCCACCGCCGAAGACTTGCCGGACGCCTCCTTTGCCGGCCAGCAGGAAACCTTCCTCAACATTCGCGGCGTCGAAAACGTGATCCGCGCGGCCAAGGAAGTGTTTGCCTCCCTCTTTAACGACCGTGCGATCTCCTACCGCGTACACCAGGGTTTCGACCACAAGCTGGTGGCCCTGTCTGCCGGCGTGCAGCGCATGGTGCGTTCGGAAACCGGCACTGCCGGTGTGATGTTCACCCTGGATACCGAATCCGGTTTCCGTGACGTGGTGTTTATCACCGGCGCCTACGGCCTGGGCGAAACCGTCGTACAAGGCGCGGTCAACCCGGACGAATTCTACGTACACAAGGGCACCCTCGAAGCGGGCCGCCCGGCCATCCTGCGCCGTAACCTGGGCAGCAAGGCCATCAAGATGATCTACGGCGACGAGGCCAAGGCCGGTCGCTCGGTCAAAACCGTTGAAGTCGACAAGGCCGAGCGTGCGCGTTTCTGCCTGACCGACGCTGAAGTCAGCGAGTTGGCCAAACAAGCGATGATCATCGAAAAGCACTACAAGTGCCCGATGGACATCGAGTGGGCCAAGGACGGTGACGACGGCAAGCTTTACATCGTGCAGGCTCGCCCGGAAACCGTGAAGAGCCGCACTTCGGCCAACGTCATGGAGCGCTACCTGCTCAAGGAAACCGGCACCGTGCTGGTGGAAGGCCGTGCCATTGGCCAGCGCATTGGCGCAGGCAAGGTGCGGATCATCAAGGACGTGTCCGAGATGGACAAGGTCCAGCCGGGTGACGTACTGGTTTCCGACATGACCGACCCAGACTGGGAACCGGTGATGAAGCGCGCCAGTGCCATTGTTACCAACCGTGGCGGGCGTACCTGCCACGCGGCGATCATTGCCCGTGAGCTGGGGATTCCGGCAGTCGTGGGTTGCGGCAACGCCACCCAACTGCTCAAGGATGGCCAGGGTGTGACCGTGTCCTGCGCCGAAGGCGATACCGGCTTTATCTTCGAAGGTGAGCTGGGCTTCGATATCAAGCAAAACTCCATCGACGCCATGCCCGACCTGCCGTTCAAGATCATGATGAACGTCGGCAACCCGGACCGTGCCTTTGATTTCGCCCAGTTGCCGAACGCCGGCGTGGGCCTGGCCCGCCTGGAATTCATCATCAACCGCATGATCGGCGTGCACCCCAAGGCACTGCTGAACTATGACGGCCTGCCGCTGGACATCAAGGAAAGCGTCGACAAGCGCATCGCCGGCTACAACGACCCGGTAGGTTTCTACGTCGAGAAACTGGTCGAAGGCATCAGCACCCTGGCTGCGGCGTTCTACCCGAAAAAGGTCATCGTGCGCCTGTCGGACTTCAAGTCCAATGAATACGCGAACCTGATCGGCGGCAAGCTCTACGAGCCGGAAGAAGAAAACCCGATGCTGGGTTTCCGCGGCGCCTCGCGTTACATCAGCGAAGCCTTCCGTGACTGCTTCGAGCTTGAATGCCGTGCGCTCAAGCGCGTGCGCAACGAGATGGGCCTGACCAACGTCGAGATCATGGTGCCCTTCGTGCGCACCCTGGGCGAAGCGAGCCAGGTCGTGGACCTGCTGGCAGAAAACGGCCTGACCCGTGGCGAGAACGGCCTGCGCGTGATCATGATGTGCGAATTGCCGTCCAACGCCATCCTGGCTGAAGAGTTCCTGGAGTTCTTCGACGGTTTCTCCATCGGCTCCAACGACCTGACGCAGTTGACCCTGGGCCTGGACCGCGACTCGGGGATCATCGCCCACCTGTTCGACGAGCGTAACCCAGCGGTCAAGAAGCTGCTGGCCAACGCCATCCAGGCCTGTAACAAGGCTGGCAAGTACATCGGTATCTGCGGCCAAGGCCCTTCGGACCACCCGGACCTGGCCAAATGGCTGATGGAGCAGGGGATCGAGAGCGTCTCGCTGAACCCCGATTCCGTGCTGGAAACCTGGTTCTTCCTGGCTGAAGGCCAAGCGTCCGCCTAAGATCGCGTGGTCAAAAGTGCCGGTCACTCGTTGCGGGTGACCGGCATTCTTATCTGTACAGGGCGGGAATCCTTGCGGACGCCGCCCTTTTTTGTGCAAGAGCATTATGCAAAGCAGCAGCCATCTGTTTCCTGTCGCCCTGATCAGCGCTGAACGTCGGGGCGACCTGAGTGAAGACGTCTACCGACTCAAACCCGGTAACAGCCCGGACGGCACCGTCGAGCTGGCGGTTACCCGTTTGGGCCTGGCCGATGTCCCGGAAAACCGGGGCACGCCGATTATTTTGTTGCATGGCAGTTTTTCCAATCGACGTTTCTGGTATTCGCCAAAAGGAATTGGCCTGGGGGCTTACCTCGCACGTCGCGGATTTGATGTGTGGATCCCGGAAATGCGCGGTCATGGTTTGTCCAAGCGCAATCACGACTACGCCAGAAACCGCGTCGCCGATTATGCGCGCTACGATTTGCCGGCCGTGGGGGCGTTTGTGTGTGAGCAAAGCGGGCAGATTCCGCACTGGATCGGGCATTCCCTCGGTGCCACCACCCTGGCTGCGGCCTTGGGTGGGCAGCACTTGGATGCATCAGCGGTGGCGTCGGTGGCGTTGTTCGGCTGCCAGGTCAGTCGCACCCACTGGCCGTTGAAAATTCCACCGGTGGAGTGGGGCGCTCGCTTTATCCTCAAGCGCCTTGCCCATCTGTCGGGCCCGCGCTTCAAGCGTGGGCCCGAGGACGAGCCGGCCGGCGTGATGATCGAAGCGATGCGTTGGAACGGCCTGTTCGGCCGGTTTGGCGATGCCGAGCATGACTGGTGGAAAGGCTTGGCGCAGGTCGATGTGCCGCTGTTGGCGGTGAGCGCAGCGGGCGACCGGCAAGACCCGGACTGGGCCTGCCGCAAGCTCTTCGAGCAAGTGGGCAGCGAGCATCGCCAGTACCTGTGCCTGGGACGTCAGCAAGGTTTCAGCGACGATTTCGGCCATGTGCAGATGCTGGTCAGTAAAGCGGCCCAGGCCCAAGTGTGGCCTTTGGTCGAGCGCTGGTTGAACGACCCGCTGACACCCTTATTCGGTACGCAATCCGAAGTGTCCGCAGCGGTTTGACGAAACGCTCTACCAAGGGCGTTTCACTCTTGAATGGTTGCGGCTAAGATATGACGCGCCACGCGGTTCTGGTCATATTCAGTCGCGCAACGTGTATTGCGTTACGCTGAACCGGGTTTGATCATGGCCGCCGCCAACGCCCAGGCACTTAAAGAATGCCTGTCGCGGGGCGTTTTCTTGATGTACACCGTGGATGTTCGACCTCTTCTTTGATGACAGGAGTTTCTCGATGAACCATTACGTGACCCCCGACCTGTGTGACGCCTACCCGGAGCTGGTGCAGGTAGTGGAGCCGATGTTCAGCAACTTCGGTGGCCGAGACTCCTTTGGTGGCGAGATTGTCACCCTCAAATGCTTCGAGGATAACTCCCTGGTCAAGGCGCAGGCTGACCTGCCGGGCGTTGGCAAAGTGCTGGTGGTCGACGGTGGTGGTTCCCTGCGCTGCGCGTTGCTGGGTGACATGATTGCCGAGAAAGCCGCGAAAAATGGTTGGGAAGGGCTGGTGATCTACGGGTGCATCCGTGACGTCGACGTCATCGCTCAGACCGACCTGGGTGTGCAGGCCCTGGCCTCTCATCCGAAAAAAACCGACAAGCGCGGCCTTGGCGACCTGAACGTCCCGGTGACATTCGCAGGCGTGACGTTCCGCCCCGGTGAGTACATTTATGCCGATAACAACGGGGTGATCGTGTCACCCAGCCCGCTGAAAATGCCTGAATAAACTGCCGCAACCGGTCGGGGTGAGGATGTTCGAAGAAGAAAACGCGCAATGGGGGCTGGTGCATGCCCTGGTGCTGGACGGTAAAGGCGGTGCGCGTTCGATTGCCCGGACTGAGCTCGACGATTTGCAGTTGCAGCCCCAGGAAAGCCTGTGGCTGCACTGGGATCGCAGCCATCCTCAAACCCAGACCTGGCTGCGCAAATCCAGCGGCCTGAGCGAGTTTGCCTGTGACCTGCTGCTGGAGGAAAACACCCGTCCACGGCTGTTGCCGCTGCCGGACGCCGAATTGCTGCTGTTTCTGCGCGGGATCAATCTCAACCCAGGCGCGGAGCCGGAAGACATGGTGTCGGTGCGCATTTTCGCCGCCGCCAACCGAGTGATTTCCCTGCGTTTGCGCCCCTTGCGCGCTACCGATGAGTTGCTGGTGCAACTGGCAGACGGCAAAGGCCCCAAGACGGCGTCTGAACTCATCCTTTATATGGCTCAGTACCTGACCAACAAAGTGCAGGATCTGGTCGCCGGCTTGTCTGAAATCGTCGATTCCGAGGAAGAAAAACTCGATGCCGACGAACGGTATACTCCGGAGCACGGCAGCGTTCTGCAGATCCGTCGAAGAGCCGCCGGACTCAAGCGCTTCCTGGCCCCCCAGCGGGATATTTTCGCCCAGCTGACACGAATCAAATTGGCGTGGTTCTGCGACGACGATGCCGACTATTGGAACGAACTGCACAACAGCCTGACCCGTTACCTGGAAGAGCTGGAATTGGCCAGAGAGCGCGTGGGGCTTGTGCTGGAGGCTGAAGACCGGCGCTTGAGCCTGCGCATGAACCGCACCATGTACCGCTTCGGGATCATCACCGGGATCTTCTTGCCGATGAGTTTTCTCACCGGTTTGCTCGGTATCAATGTGGGCGGCATTCCATTCTCTGCCAGCCCTTATGGATTCATGATCGCGTGCCTGTTGATGGTGTCTGTGGCACTGGGGCAATGGTGGTTATTTCGACGATTGCGCTGGGTTTGACCTGAATATGACCTGAACGTAAGAAAGGGCCGATGTGACCCGATGAATTTTACCCTCGTCTTTTAAATCACTTGCGAGAGGTCTCTATGCACGATCCGTTCGAACAGTCTTTGCGTGACATGCTCAATGCTTCGCCATCCAACCGTGATGACGATGCCTGCCTGGGCCGCGTACTGAAAACCGCCAACCGTCAGGTAGGGGCGGGTGACCTGTTCGGTCTGCTCGGGCGTTGGTTGCCGGCGTTGATGATGGCCCTGAACAACGGTTCGGCCCATGTGTCACCGGTTTCCCGTCGTAAACCTCTTGCTAGCACTGCTGATAAGGCTGATTGAATATGGAACTTGATCTCTGGACCCAGAGCCTGGTCACCGCGATGACCGCATTGTGGACCAAGGTGGCGAATTTCATTCCCAACCTGTTTGGTGCCCTGGTCCTGGTATTGCTGGGTTTTGTCGTGGCCAAGCTGCTCGATACCCTGCTGTCCAAATTGCTCGCCAAACTGGGGCTCGATCGCCTGATGGCTGGCACTGGCCTGACCAAATTGCTCGGCCGCGCGGGGTTGCAAGTACCGATTTCGACCCTGATCGGCAAGATCGTCTATTGGTTCGTTCTACTTATTTTTCTGGTTTCTGCAGCGCAGTCCCTTGGACTTGAGCGAGTTTCAGCTACGCTCGACATGCTGGCACTGTATTTGCCGAAAGTTTTCGGCGGCGCGCTGGTGCTGCTGGTGGGGGTTCTACTCGCGCAACTGGCCAACGGGCTGGTGCGCGGGGCCGCCGAAGGCGTGGGGTTGGACTACGCAGCGGGCCTGGGACGAATTGCCCAGGGGCTGGTGATCATCATCAGTATTTCCGTCGCGATCAGCCAGTTGGAGGTCAAAACTGACCTGCTCAACCACGTGATTGTGATTGTTTTGATTACCGTTGGTCTGGCAGTTGCGCTGGCCATGGGGTTGGGAAGCCGGGAAATTGCCGGTCAGATTCTTGCGGGAATCTATGTGCGTGAGCTGTATCAAGTTGGGCAACAGGTGCGTGTGGGCGAGGTCGAAGGGCAAATCGAGGAGATCGGCACAGTCAAGACGACCGTGCTGACCGATGACGGGGAACTGGTGTCGCTGTCCAACCGGATTCTCCTGGAGCAGCAGGTCAGTAGCCGCTAATCCGGCAAATCCTGCTAATGTACGCCGCCGCAAACCCGGGTGACCGGGTTGCAGCGGACATTGACCTGACTGTCGGCACGACTTGTTTTGAATAAAGCCCAAACGCTGTCCACGCGCTATGACCCCCGTGAGCTCTCTGATGAGGAGTTGGTCGCGCGCTCGCACACGGAGCTGTTTCACGTAACACGCGCGTACGAAGAATTGATGCGCAGGTATCAACGCACTCTGTTCAACGTTTGTTCAAGGTATTTGGGGAACGATAGAGACGCGGATGATGTCTGTCAGGAAGTGATGCTCAAGGTGCTATACGGCCTGAAGAACTTCGAGGGCAAATCGAAGTTCAAGACCTGGCTGTACAGCATCACCTACAACGAGTGCATCACGCAGTATCGGAAGGAACGGCGAAAGCGTCGCTTGATGGACGCTTTGAGTCTGGACCCCCTTGAGGAGGCGTCTGAAGAGAAGGCGCCGGCACCCGAGGAAAAGGGCGGACTTGATCGCTGGTTGGTGCATGTGAACCCGATTGACCGCGAAATTCTGGTGCTTCGATTTGTCGCAGAGCTGGAATTTCAGGAAATCGCTGACATCATGCATATGGGTTTGAGTGCTACAAAAATGCGGTACAAGCGTGCTCTTGATAAATTACGTGAGAAATTTGCGGGCGAGACTGAAACTTAGTGCGTAGCAAATATCTCTTACGTGTAGGCAAGTTCTGTTAGACTTGTCGCCGAGTTGTCCCCCGGTTTGTGGGACTGCTTTACAATCACCAGATGGGGATTTAACGGATGAAACTGAAAAACACCTTGGGCTTGGCCATTGGTTCTCTTATTGCCGCTACTTCTTTCGGCGTTCTGGCACAAGGCCAAGGCGCAGTTGAAGGCGAGCTGTTCTACAAGAAGCAGTACAACGATAGCGTTAAGCACATCGAAGACGGCTTCAACCCAGGCGCTCGCATTGGTTACTTCCTGACCGACGATCTGTCGTTGAATCTGTCGTACGACAAGACCAACCACACCCGTTCGAACGACGGCACTGGCAACCAGAAGATCAAAGGTGACACTGGCAGCCTCGTTGCTCAGTACCACTTCGGTCAGGCTGGCGTTGATAGCCTGCGTCCATACGTTGAAGGCGGTTTCGGCCACCAGAGCCGTACCAACGTTCAGGCTGACGGCCACAGCGGTCGCGACCAGACCACTTTCGCTACCATCGGTACCGGCGTGAAGTACTACTTCACCAACAACCTGTACGCTCGTGCTGGTGTTGAAGCTGACTACGGTCTGGACAACGGCAAGTGGGACTACTCCGCACTGGTTGGCCTGGGCGTGAACTTCGGCGGTAACGCTGGCGCAGCTGCTCCAGCTCCTACCCCAGCACCAGCTCCAGAGCCAGTTCCAGAGCCAGAAGCTCCGGTTGCTCAGGTTGTTCGTGTTGAGCTGGACGTTAAGTTCGACTTCGACAAGGCCGTTGTTAAGCCTAACAGCTACGGCGACGTTAAAAACCTGGCCGACTTCATGGCTCAGTACCCAGCTACCAACGTAGAAGTTGCTGGTCACACTGACTCCGTAGGTCCAGACGCTTACAACCAGAAGCTGTCCCAGCGTCGTGCTGACGCTGTTAAGCAAGTCCTGGTTAAAGACGGCGTTGCTCCTAGCCGTGTAACTGCTGTTGGTTACGGCGAATCCCGCCCAGTTGCTGACAACGCAACTGAAGCTGGTCGCGCTGTTAACCGTCGCGTAGAAGCGTCGGTTGAAGCTACCGCTCAGTAATTACTGAGTAGTAAAGAAAAGCCCGGCTCAGGCCGGGCTTTTTTTCGCCTGCGATTTGCCTCAGGCGCTTGCCGCAGCGGCGATGCTAGCCATCTGTGCGGCGCCGGCAACCTGGCCAATCACCAGGATGGCCGGGCTCTTCAGCGCAAAGGTTTTTGCCGCTTCATGCATGGCCGCCAAGGAGCTGCGGCATTCGCGTTGCTGGGGCAATGAAGCGTTTTCGATCATTGCCACCGGCATATCCGCAGCCATGCCGCCGTTGAGCAGCTGTTCGCGGATTTCTTCCAGCTTCGCCACACCCATATACACCACCAGCGTGGTTCCACCCTCCGCCAGCGCACGCCAGTTCAAGCTACTGTCATCCTGGGTATGCGCGGTGACCAAGGTCACTCCACGGCTCACCCCGCGCAAGGTCAACGGGATATCGCACTGGGTTGCTCCGGCCAGCCCTGAGGTGATGCCATTGACCAATTCCACCTCGACACCACGCTCGCGCAGCCAGGTTGCCTCCTCGCCACCGCGGCCAAAAATACACGGGTCACCGCCTTTAAGGCGTACTACGCACTTGCCCTGGCGTGCATAACGCAACATCAGGCGGTGAATGAAATCCTGCGGGGTAGAACGACATCCCCCGCGCTTGCCGACGGTAATCACCCGAGCGCTGGTGCAGTGTTCCAGTACTGCCGGGTTGACCAGATCATCAATCAGCACGACGTCCGCTGCCTGCAGGGCCCGGACCGCTTTCAGGGTCAGCAACTCCGGGTCACCCGGACCTGCGCCTACCAGCCACACTTTTGCGCTCATGTTGTTCCCCTTACACACTGATGGCGATTGGCTGCGAGTTGCTGGCCAAAAGACGTTTGATTTCCGGCACGCAGGAGCCACATTGGGTGCCGCAGCCCAGGGCCTGTTTGAGGCCATCCAGGTCCAGGCCGCTGCCGATACCGGCACATACGGCGTTTTCGCTGACGTTCTTGCAGTTGCACACAATCTTGTTGCTGGCCGTGGTACCGCCCGGTGGCGCGCTCAAGGGCGCCAGCAACCAGCGCCGCAGTTGCTCGTCGGCCCGGCCTTCCAGCCACAGGCTTTGCAGCCAGTGACGGGCCAGGGTTTCGCCGGCCAGGCGCAGGGCGGTGATGCGGCCTTTCTCGATCTTCACGCGCTTGCCGATTGAGCGGCGCGGGTCGTCATAGGCCATTACCGGGCCGTCGTTGAGGCCCAGCAGGTGGTCGATACGGGTCAAGAGTTGCAGGTCGGGCGCCTCGGTATGCGCGGCGCGCACCAGCAGCGCGGGGCGTTCACGGCCAGCCAGGCTCAGGCTGACGTAGGCAAAGGTTTCACACAGTGGGCGCAAGGCTTCGAAGTGTTGCTGTACATCGCCTTCGATCAGCGCAAACAGCTGCCACGGCAGTTGCACGGCTTCCAGGCGCACGCCGCTGTGCTTGAGCTCCGGCTGCTTGGACAAAGGGTCGAACGCCGGTTGAGTGAGGGTATTGACGCCGCCCTTGAGAAAGCGGTCGCCCCAGTGCATGGGCAGGAACGCTTGGCCGGGACGCACACTGTCATCGCTGCCGACGGCGACGATCACGCTGCCGCGACGGCTTTTCAGGCTGACCAGGTCACCCTCTTTGAAGCGGTGGCGGCGTAGCTCATCCGGATGCAGGCTCAACAATGCTTCACTGACGTGCCCGAACAACTGCGCTGCCGTGCCGGTGCGGCTCATCCCATGCCATTGATCACGCAGGCGACCGGTGATCAGGGTTAGGGGAAATCGCGCATCGCGCTGTTCCTTGGCGGCGCGATAAGGCTCGGCGACAAACTGCGCCCGCCCAGTGTCAGTGGGGAAAATGCCGTCGGTGTACAAGCGCGACGTACCCGCTTGCGCACCCTCGGGAAACGGCCATTGCTGCGGGCCGAGCTGGTCGAGCAGGGCGTGGCTGATGCCGGACATATCCAGGTCACGGCCTTGAGTCAGTGGCTTGAATTCATCAAACAGCTGCGCCGCGTGCTCAAAGGCGAACAGGCTCGGCAACCCCGGCCGTAGACGGCGCTCCAGGCGTTGTGCGAAATCCACGGTGATCGCCCAATCCGCGCGTGCTTCACCCGGTGGGTTGATGGCGCGGCGCACGTGGGAAATACGTCGCTCGGAGTTGGTCACCGTGCCGTCTTTTTCACCCCAACTGGCGGCGGGCAGTAGCAGGTCGGCATAGGCGGCGGTTTCGGTGGTACGAAAGGCTTCCTGCAACACCACGAACGGGCACGCTGCCAAAGCGGCGCGCACCGCGTTCTGGTCGGGCAGCGATTGGGCCGGGTTGGTACAGGCGATCCACAACGCCTTGATCTTCCCCGCCTGCACCTGTTCAAACAGTTCGATGGCGGTAAGGCCGGTGGTCGCGGGCAGTTGTTCCACGCCCCAATAGGCCGCCACTTCAGCGCGGTGTTCAGGGTTGGCCGCTTCGCGGTGGCCCGGCAGCAAATTGGACAGGCTGCCGGTTTCGCGCCCACCCATGGCGTTCGGTTGGCCGGTCAGGGAAAACGGCCCGCAGCCCGGCCGGCCAATGGTCCCCGTGGCTAAATGCAGGTTGATCAGTGCACTGTTTTTGGCGCTGCCGGCGGTGGATTGGTTAAGCCCCATGCACCACAGCGACAGAAAGCTGCTGGAGGTGCCCACCCACTGCGCGCACAGGCGCAACTGTTCGACGCTGATGCCGCATAGCTGCGTGACCATCTGCGGCGTGTAGTCATGCACCAGGCGCTTAAGTTCGGCCAAGCCGTCGGTGTGGGCCTGGATAAACGCGCGGTCGACCCAGTCTTCCCACAGCAACAGATGCAAAATGCCGTGGAACAACGCCACATCCGTGCCCGGCAAGATCGCTAGGTGCAGGTCGGCCAAGTCGCAGGTGTCGGTACGCCGAGGGTCAATCACCAGCACTTTCATCTGCGGGCGTTGCGCCTTGGCTTGCTCCAGGCGCCGGAACAATACCGGATGGGCGTAGGCCATATTGCTGCCGACGATCATCACGCAGTCGCTGTTTTCCAGGTCTTCATAGCTGCACGGCGGCGCATCGGCGCCCAGGCTGCGCTTGTAGCCGACCACTGCCGAAGACATGCACAGCCGGGAGTTACTGTCGATATTATTAGTGCCCACCAACGCCCGCGCCAACTTGTTGAAGCTGTAGTAGTCCTCGGTCAACAGTTGCCCGGAGATATAGAACGCCACGCTGTCGGGCCCGTGTTCGGCAATCGTCTCGGCAAACACGTTGGCCGCGTGTTCCAGGGCGGTGTCCCAGTCGGTGCGAGTGCGTGCCAGTGCTTTGCCCAAGCGTAATTGCGGGTACAGGGCGCGGGCGCTCACGTCGCCGGTCAAGTGCAGGCTGGCACCTTTGCTGCACAACTTGCCGAAGTTGGCCGGATGGCTGGGGTCGCCTTGCACCCCCAGGATCTGTTCGCCGTCATGCTCGATCAGCACGCCGCAGCCCACCCCGCAATAACAGCAGGTGGACGCGGTGGTCTGGCGGTTCATCAACCCGCGTCCCGCAGGGCCAGCATCACCCGGCCGTTTTCGACCCGGGCCTGATGATGGTGGGCGCAGCCGATATCCGGGGCCTGGGCTTGGCCAGTCGCCAGGTCAATCTGCCAGTTGTGCAGCGGGCAGGCCACGCGCTTGCCGTAGATCAAGCCTTGGGACAGCGGCCCGCCCTTGTGCGGGCAGCGGTCGTCGAGGGCAAAGACTTCATCGTCACTGGTGCGAAAAATCGCGATGTCACCTTTGGGCCCGCTGATGATGCGCGAGCCCAGGGCGTTGATTTCATCGAGGGCGCAGATATCCAGCCAGTTCATAGCGAGACCTCCAGTTGTTTGACGGGGATCACGTCGAATTCCTTTTTCAGCAGCGGCTGCTCCAGGCGTTCCTTCCACGGGTCCTGCTCGAATGACAACGAGAACTGCAAACGCTCATTGAGGGCTTGGCGGCGCGCCGGGTCTTCCAATACGGCCTTCTTGATATGCTCCATGCCCACTCGCTGCAGGTAGTGCACGGTGCGCTCCAGGTAGAAGGCTTCTTCGCGGTACAACTGCAGGAACGCGCCGTTGTATTCACGCACTTCCTCGGCGGTTTTCACCTTGACGAAGAACTCCGCGACTTCGGTCTTGATCCCGCCGTTGCCGCCGATGTACATCTCCCAGCCCGAGTCGACACCGATAATGCCTACGTCCTTGATGCCCGCTTCCGAGCAATTGCGTGGGCAACCGGACACCGCCAACTTGACCTTGTGGGGCGACCACATGTTGAACAGGTCATGCTCCAGCTCGATGCCCAGTTGTGTGGAGTTCTGCGTACCAAACCGGCAGAACTCGCTGCCCACACAGGTTTTGACGGTACGGATGGATTTGCCATAGGCATGCCCGGACGGCATATCCAGGTCCTTCCATACCCCAGGCAAGTCCTGCTTCTTGATACCGAGCAAGTCGATACGCTGGCCGCCGGTGACCTTGACCATCGGCACGTTGTACTTGTCGGCCACATCGGCGATGCGGCGCAGCTCCGAGGGGTTGGTCACGCCGCCCCACATCCGTGGCACCACAGAATAGGTGCCGTCTTTTTGAATATTGGCGTGGGCCCGTTCGTTGATCAGCCGCGATTGCGGGTCGTCCTTGGCTTCGCCGGGCCAGGTGGAGATCAGGTAATAGTTGAGCGCCGGGCGGCAGGTGGCGCAGCCATTGGGGGTGCGCCAGTTCAGGTAACGCATGGTGCTGTCGATGGTCAGCAGGTGCTGCTCGCGGATGGCCTGGCGGATCTGCCCGTGGTTGAGGTCGCTGCAGCCACAGATGGCTTTTTCACTTTTGGGTTTGACGTCGGCGGCGCCGCCCACGGTGTTGATCAGGATCTGCTCGACCAGCCCGGCACAGGAGCCGCAGGAACTGGCGGCCTTGGTGTGTTTTTTCACCTCATCGACACTGAACAGCCCTTGTTCCTGGATCGCCTTGACGATGGTGCCCTTACACACGCCGTTGCAGCCGCAGACTTCGGCGCTGTCGGCCATGCTCATGGCTTTGTCCTGGCCTTGGTGGCCGACATCGCCGAGTGCATTTTCACCGAACATCAGATGATCGCGGATTTCACCGATGGCGTGGTTCTCACGGATCTGGCGGAAATACCAGCCGCCATCGGCGGTATCGCCGTACAGGCAGGCGCCGACCAGGATATCGTCCTTGATCACCAGCTTCTTGTACACGCCGCCAATCGGGTCGGAGAGCGTGATGGTCTCGGTGCCTTCGCCGCCCATGAAGTCGCCAGCGGAGAACAGGTCGATGCCGGTGACTTTCAGCTTGGTGGAGGTCACCGAGCCCTTGTAAGTGGCAAAGCCCAATTGGGCCAGGTGGTTGGCGCAGACCTTGGCCTGTTCGAACAAGGGTGCCACCAGGCCATAGGCGATGCCGCGATGGCTGGCGCATTCACCGATCGCATAGATACGCGGGTCGTAGGTTTGCATCGTGTCGTTGACCAGGATCCCACGGTTGCAAGGGATGCCGGACTTTTCCGCGAGTTCGGTATTGGGGCGGATGCCGGCAGCCATCACCACCAGGTCGGCCGGGATGATGTCGCCATTTTTGAACTGCACCGAGCCTACGCGGCCATTGCCGGCATCGTGCAGGGCCTGGGTCTGCTCGCACAGGCGAAACACCATGCCGCGACTTTCCAGTTCGGTTTGCAGTAGCTGGCCGCTGGTCTTGTCCAGTTGCCGCTCCAGCAGCCATTCACCGATGTGCACCACCGTCACGTGCATGCCGCGCAGCATCAAGCCGTTGGCCGCTTCCAGGCCGAGCAGGCCGCCGCCGATCACCACCGCATGCTTGTGGGTCTTGGCGGTGTCGATCATCGCCTGTGTATCGGCAATGTCACGGTAGCCAATCACACCCTGCAACGTGTTGCCGGGAATCGGCAGGATAAACGGCGTGGACCCGGTGGCGATCAGCAGGCGGTCATATTCGGCCTCGGTGCCGTCTTCGGCGATGACTTTGCGCTTGACCCGGTCGATCTGCACCACTTTGCGGTTGAGCAGCAGTTTGACGTTATTGTTCAGGTACCAATCCAGGTCGTTGAGCACGATCTCTTCGAAGGTTTGCTCACCGGCCAGTACCGGCGACAGCAGGATGCGGTTGTAGTTGGTGTGAGGCTCGGCGCCGAACACGGTGATGTCGTACAGCTCGTTGCTCAGCTTGAGCAGTTCTTCCAGGGTGCGAACCCCGGCCATACCGTTGCCGATCATCACCAGTTTGAGTTTTTTCATGTCGTTCTCCGCAATGGCTCGACAAATCGTGCGCAAACAAAAAAGGCATCCCCGCTAGTCAGCTAGCGAGGACGCCTTTGTCCTGGTCCCGTTCTCTCGGGAAGCTCGGCCCTTCGTCGTTGAAGGAGCGGCTATATGTGGGGTGTTGGCAAAGCTAATGCAGCAGCTGTGCCAAGTCCCTATAGCCCCAGTTTTACTGGGCGTTTACACAGAGAGTCGGCGGATTCTGCCCGTTAGTGGTGCATCAACCAGTACAACAGCACCAGATTGAGCAAAAGCGAGGCCATCGCCAGGGTCTGCCAGACTTTCAAGGGTTCGCGTTCGAGCAAAGGCCGTGGGCGTAGGCTCAATTCGCGGCGGTCGGCCTGCTCCAGCACCAACAGCCATTCTTCGGCGGTTTCATAGCGTTGGCCCGGGACAGCGAACAGCGCTCGTTCCAGACTGTGCGGCAACCACTCCGGCAAGTCGGGGCGATAACGGCTGGCGCTGACGGGTTGGGAAAACCTGGGCCGTTGGAAGGCCTCGATTTCACCGTAGGGGTAATGCCCGGTCAGCAGGTAATACAAGGTCACGCCGACGCTATACAAATCCTGTTGTACCGTAGGCTGCTCGCCAGCGAACGCCTCGGGTGCGATAAAACTTGGGGTACCGGGCAGCAGGTGGGCACGGTCCTCGGAGAGCCCGGGGCAATAGGCCAGGCCGAAGTCCAGCACTCGCAGTTCGCCATCTTCTCCCAGCAGCAGGTTTTCCGGCTTGATGTCGCGGTGCAGGATCTGCCGGCGATGCAGCAGGCCCACGGCGCGCAGCAAGCTTTCTGCAATCGACTGCCATTGTGCCAACGGAAGAGGGCCCTGTTGTTGGAACAGTTGGGCCAGGGTTTGCCCGGCGTATTCGCGCATCACGTAGTACAAATGCTGACGGCCACTGGCGGCATGCACTTCGGGAAAGGCACGGCCGGCGACCCGGCGCAGAAACCATTCCTCCGATAACAAGGCCTGGGCCGCATCGGTATCGTCGCAACGCAACGGCAAGGTCTTGAGCAGCCAGGGGTGCCCCTGGGCGTCGTGCACGCGGTACAGCAACGACTGCCGACTCTGCGCCAGCACGCTTTGCACCTGCCAGCCTTCAAAGATTTGTCCGACTTTCAGCGGTGGCGGCAGTGGCCATTGCTGCAACTGCACCAGGGCGTCGCCGAGGGTGGCCGCGCCGAGTTGATCGATGCGCACCAGCAAGGCGCTGGCATTGTCTTGGCTACCCGCCAGGTGGGCGGCGCTGACCAGGGTGTTGACGGCCAGGTCGAGGTCGCTTTGCTCGCGCAGGATCGCACCGATGCTGTGATCGCCCAGCGTGGCCCATACCCCGTCGCTGAGCAGCAGGAAACACTCGCCCTCGCGCAATGGACCATCGAGGAAGTCCAGCACCAGGTGCTGATCCAGGCCGAGGGCGCGCTTGAGCACATGCTGCATCCCCGGTTGTTCCCACACATGGTCTTCGCTGATGCGTTGCAACTCGCCGTCAAGCCAACGATACGCCCGGCAATCACCGACATGGGCCAGGGTGAAGCGTTGGCCGCGAAACACCAGGGCGCTGAGGGTGGTGAGCAACGGTTGGCCGCCGCCGTTGGCTTGCAACCAGCGATTCTGCGCGACCAACAGACGTTCGAGCGACTGGGCCACGCCCCAAGTCTGCGGCGTGGCGTAGTAGTCCACGGCCAGCGCCTGCAAGGTCGAGCGTGCGGCCAGGCCGCCGTCGGCGCACTGGCTGACGCCGTCGGCCAGCGCGCACAGGTAGCCTTTGCTCGCGGCCAGTTCCGCCATGGGCGTGACCACCCGCAGCGCATCCTGGTTCTCGCTACGCGGGCCGATGGCACTGGCCTGGGCGATGCTCAGTTGTAAGCTCATCAGACGCGGGCGGCGGTCACGGCGGCCGAACCCCAGGTGGTTCTCCAGCGCCGTTTCACCCCATGCAGGCCGAACCAGGCCAGCACACCGAGGCTGGCGAACAACCACAGGGCCAGTTGATAGCTGCCAGTACTCTGCTTGATGGCGCCCATGCCCGCCGCAAGGGCGAAGCCACCGATGCCGCCGGCCATGCCGATCAGGCCGGTCATGACGCCGATCTCACTGCGAAAACGCTGTGGCACCAGTTGGAATACCGCCCCATTGCCAGCGCCCAGGCCGAGCATGGTGCAGACGAAAAGTGCCAGCGCGGCGTAGGAACTGGGCAAGTTGAACCCCACTGCCGCAATGCAGATCACCGCCACGCTGTACATGCCGAGCAGGGTCTTGATCCCGCCGAACCGGTCTGCCAGGGCGCCACCCAATGGGCGCATCAGGCTGCCACCGAACACACAGGCGGCGGTGTAATAGCCGGCGGTCACCGGGCTCAGGCCGTACTGGTCGTTGAAGTAGCCGGGCAGGGCGCTGGCCAGGCCGATAAAGCCGCCGAAGGTCACGCTGTAAAAGAACATGAACCACCAGCTGTCGCGGTCGCCCAGGGCCTTGAAGTAATCGGCCATGGATTTGGCTTTCGGCCGTTCAGGCGCATTGCGCGCAAGCCAGGCGAATACGATCAGGGTCAGCACCAGTGGGATCAGCGCAAAGCCGAATACATTGCTCCAACCAAAGGCGGCCGCCAGCACGGGCGCCAGCAACGCCGCAAACACGGTGCCGGAGTTACCGGCGCCGGCGATGCCCATGGCCTTGCCCTGGTGCTCCGCCGGATACCACTGTGATGCCAAGGGCAGGGCGACGGCGAAGGACGCACCGGCCATGCCCAGGAACATGCCCAGCAGCAGCGCTTGTTCGTAGCTGTGGATCCCCAGTTTCCAGGCGCAGAACAGCGCCACGATCACAATCACCTGGCCAATCAGCCCGGCGGTCTTGGGCGACAGCTTGTCGGCCAGCATTCCCATCAAAAAGCGCAGCACCGCGCCCGCCAGGATCGGGGTGGCCACCACCAGGCCGCGCTGTTGGGTGGTCAGGTGCAAGTCAGCGGCAATCTGCACCGCCAGGGGGCCCAGCAGGTACCAGACCATGAAGCTCAGGTCGAAATACAGGAACGCGGCAAACAGGGTCGGGGTGTGCCCGGATTTCCAGAAGCTTGATTTCATCACGCACCTCAACGGTTGGGGGTCTAGAAACGAAAAAACGCCGCCACCGGGTTCGCAAGGGCAAACCGGGTGGGCGACGTCTTTGTCGTGAGGGGGCAACCGCCGTTGGCTACCTGTGGTGAATGCTTAGCAAATCCTGCGCCAACCCGAATTATTCACACCTGTCGCTTGGACCTCTGGCGCTTTGCGTCATCAGCGGCGCATGGCGGGACGCGGAGCGTCCCTGGCGGCGTTCCCACGCAGGAGCGTGGGAACCATCAAGCTGAGCCAGATCAGCCGAGCAACTCGCTCATGGCAATAATCTGCTCCGCCACCTGGATCAGTTTCTGTTGACGGCTCATGGCCTGGCGGCGCATCAGGGTGTAGGCCTCTTCCTCGTTACAGCTTTTCATTTTCATCAGCAGGCCCTTGGCCAACTCGATGCGCTTGCGTTCGGCCAGTTGCTGGTCGCGGGCATGCAGCTGGGCGCGCAGGGCCTGGTCACTCTCGAAGCGCGCCATGGCCACATCGAGGATCGGTTGCAGGCGCTGGGCCTGGATGCCTTCGACGATATAGGCACTGACGCCGGACTTGATGGCCTGGCGCATCACATTCGGGTCGTGCTCGTCGGTGAACATCACGATGGGCCGGGGCTGATCGCGGCTGACCAGCACCACTTGCTCCATCACATCGCGCCCGGGTGACTCGGTATCGATCAGGATCACATCAGGACGCACTGTTTCGACGCGTGCGGGCAGGTCGATGGTCAAGCCGGACTCATCGATCACCTCAAAGCCGGCCTCGGTCAATGCGGCTTTGAGGCGCCCGACTTTACGCGGGGTGTCGTTGATCAACAGGATTCGCAGCATCGTCGGGCTCCTGTCAGCGCAGCGCTTGGCGATTGGCGTCATCGGCCAAGGCGTGAAGGTGGAAGCTGCGGGCATAGCCGGCGGGATCGCTGCCGTCCCAGGTCTTGCCGTCGAGCAACTGGCTGCGGCGCATGTCCGAGTTGCCCGGGGTAATGCCCAGCGTCTCGGCCGCCTGGCGGTACAGCGCCAGTTGCTGCACCTGCCGGGCGACGCCCAGGTAGTCCGGGTCTTCACGCAGCAAGCCCCAGCGCCGAAACTGGGTCATGAACCACATGCCATCGCTGAGGTAGGGCAGGTTCACCTCGCCGTCGGCGAAAAAGCGCAGTGCATGGGGATCTTGCCACTGGTTGCCCAGGCCATCGTCATAGTCCCCCAGCAAGCGTGGTTCGATGCAAGCCACAGGCGCATCGAGGTATTCAGGGGCACTGAGCAACTGGGCGGTAGAGCGGCGGTTTTCACGGCTCTGCTCGATAAACCGGCTGGCCTCCAGGATCGCCATGACCAGCACGCGTGCGGTATTGGGGTAGGCGTCAACGAAGGCTTGGGTGCAGCCCAGGACTTTTTCCGGGTGGTCCGGCCAGATCGCCTGGCTGGTCGCCAGGGTAAAGCCCTGGTTCTGTTGCACTGCGCTGGCGCACCAAGGTTCACCCACGCAAAGGCCGTCGATGCGGCCGGCTTGCAGGTGCGCCACCATTTGTGGCGGCGGCACTACTACGCTGTTCACATCCTGCAAGGGATGAATGCCTTGGCTCGCCAGCCAGTAATACAACCACATGGCGTGGGTGCCGGTGGGAAACGTCTGGGCGAAGGTGAGTTTTGTCCGGCTTTGGTGCACATGGCGCTTCAACGCCTCAGGAGTGATCATCCCTTGCTGTTGCAGGCCATGGGACAGGTTGATGCCCTGGCCATTCTGGTTCAGCCCCATCAGCACCGCCATGGGGCTGGGGGCGACGCCGCCGATGCCCAGGTGTACGGCATAGATCAGCCCGTAGAGACTGTGGGCGGCGTCCAATTCACCGCTGACCAGCTTGTCGCGCAGGTTGGCCCAGGACGCCTGGCGCTTGAGGTTGAGTGTGAGGCCGTAGGGTTGGGCGAAGCCCTGGGTGGCGGCGACCACCAGCGAGGCGCAATCGGTCAGGGCCATGAACCCCAGGTCCAGGCTGCTCTTTTCCGGGGCATCGCTGCCGTTTACCCAAGCCAGCGGATCGTTCATCAATACCTGCCTTTTTCTAAAAAAAAGCGCCGTTTCCCTGGTTGGCGTATAGGCCATTGCAGGGGAACGACGCCTTTGTCCGTAGGCCCGTGCCGCCTTTGGTGCGAGCCTGATACAGAGTGCAAAGCAAGGCACATGCCATGGGTGGGGCGGTTGCAACAGGCCGTCAGCTTTCGATCATGATTGAACCTCGTGCGCCTCGCAGTATGGCCGCTTCTTCAGGCCAGACCGCCAGGCATACCCACGGTGCACGCTGATTACCTCGCAACCCTCAATTGCCGCTGGCTGTACAGCGCGCTGCTGTGCGCCGTGCTGGTACTGGGCAGTGCCACGGCCCGTGGCGAGGAGTTGCCGCTCTACGGCGCCGAAGACGAGAGAAGCTCGGCGGTGGTGCTGCGGCATATTTCCGTCAATAGGCTGCGCGGCATCATGCGGCGTGCGGGGCTGGATGAGCCGCGCTACCCCCTGCGTGAAAACGGCGCGCGTACGTTCTATGTAACCGGGCCTTCCCGTTATGTCGACCAGGTATTGCGCCTCGCTCAACTGATGGACCGCCCCCCACGCAAGGTGCCAGAGCATGCGTCGTTATTCGGCGTGGTGAAAGTGATCAACGTCCTCGTGGACGATCACCTGCAGGGCGCAGGTGCCAACAGGATCCTTGTACCGGGCATGGCTTCAATGATCAAAGCTCGGTTATCCCAGGCGCAGAAGGACCAACTGGCCGATGGCCGCCTTGTGTTAATGGCTTATCCGGATACCAACAGTCTGTTGATCAAGGGTTCACCTGCCCAAGTGAAGGTTATCGAAAAACGGGTGGCCGAGTTGGATGTCGCCCAGCCGCTGGATGAAGCCTCGCCGGGGCCGGCGCAGGCTGTCGGTGGAGACGTGCAACTGGTCGGCGCACCTCAGTTGACCGCCGCGCAATATGAGTACGTGCGACGTGCGTTCCTGCGAGCGGACCCTGAGTCTTCCCCCTGAAAAAGGCGTTTGTCCATGCACCTGGAAATATTGCTGCAGGAGCAACTGATCAGCCGCAAGCGTTTGGCCGCATTCGCACCGGGGAAGGTGCTGCCCTTGGACCCAGGCGTCACCCGCTGTGTGGAGGTGCGGGTCAATGGGCAACTGATGGCAGTGGGAGAGTTGGTGCAGTTGGAGGATCGGCTAGGGGTTGAATTGCAGGAAACCTTTCAGGAGTGGCTGCCGCGATAAGGGTGCGAGCGAATTATCTGACCGGCTTCGGCCCAAAAAAGGCAAATGAATGGGTTTTTTCCTAACGCAGGTACGGGGCGCGGTTTTTATAGTCATGCCAATGGCAGATGAATTGGTTCACACAGTATGGATTTGAATGTCAGTAGTCGACTACAGAGGTGCGTATGGCCGTCGTAATGGATGAAACGACGACGTCCCTGGTCTTCGCTCGTTGGACCTTGCATGGCGATGGCCGGTTGACGGGTGTGGAGGCGGATATTCAGTTGGCTCCCAAGGAGGGGCATGTGCTGCGGTTGCTGCTGGCTTCCGGCGGCGCGCTGATGACCAAGGACCGCTTGCTGGAACTGGCCTGGCCTCGGGGGGAAGTGGCCGATGAGTCACTCACGCGGTGTATCTATTCCCTGCGCAAGCACTTGAGGGCCGACAAAGGCTTTATCAAGACGATTTATGGCAAGGGCTATCGCTTTACCTGCCCGGTGCGCACAGGTGATCAACCCAGGGCAGTGGCGCACGTGTGCGCCGTCTGTGGTCAGGCCAGCAATGTCCAGAGTTAAGGCATGGGGCAAAGGCCTGGTGCTCGGGGTATGGATGGGCAGCAGCCAGGCCTGGGCCTTTTGCTGGGAAGAGGCGGCCAGCCGCCACGACCTTGAGCCGGAGTTGCTGCAAGCTATCGCCTCGGTCGAATCGGGTTACCGGGCGCAAGCGATGAACTACACCAACCGCAATGGCACGCGGGATATCGGCTTGATGCAAATCAACAGCATCCATTTGCCGCGCTTGCTCAAGCAGGGCATTACCGAAGAACGGCTGTTGAGCGAGCCCTGCCTGTCGGTAGAAGTAGGCGCCTCGATTCTTGCCGAGTTCATCCAGCGTTTTGGCTATAACTGGACGGCGGTGGGGGCTTACAACGTGGGGCCGGGGCCCGGGCCACAGCGTGAGGCATTACGCCTGCGCTACGCCGAAAGGATCTGGGTGCGTTATGAGGCGTTGACGGCGCAACGTCAATGAGATCAGGTGGCACGCCTCGCATGCAGGCCGCCACCCCGGCTATAATCAGCGTCACCTTTTGCCGCCATCCGAGTCTAGCCCGCCCATGTATACCCTGGCCCGCCAGCTGTTGTTCAAACTCTCCCCGGAAACCTCCCACGATCTGTCCCTGGACCTGATCGGTGCCGGTGGCCGTCTGGGGCTCAATGGCCTGGTATGCAAGGCACCGGCGAAAGTGCCGGTGTCGGTGATGGGGCTCGACTTCCCCAACCCGGTCGGTCTGGCTGCCGGCCTGGACAAGAACGGCGCGGCCATCGACGGGTTTGCGCAACTGGGGTTCGGCTTTGTCGAAATCGGCACCGTGACCCCACGGCCGCAACCGGGCAACCCCAAGCCTCGCATCTTCCGGCTGCCGGAAGCGGAGGCGATCATCAATCGTATGGGCTTCAACAACCTCGGCGTCGACCATCTGCTGTCGCGGGTTCAGGCGGCAAAGTACACCGGCATTCTGGGTATCAACATTGGCAAGAACTTTGACACGCCCGTGGAACGTGCGGTGGATGACTACCTGATATGCCTGGACAAGGTCTACGCCCACGCCAGCTATGTCACCGTCAACGTCAGCTCGCCCAACACCCCGGGGCTGCGCAGCCTGCAATTTGGCGATTCCCTCAAGCAACTGCTCGAAGCCTTGCGCCAGCGCCAGGAAGACCTGGCCGTGCGGCATGGCAAGCGTGTGCCGCTGGCCATCAAGATCGCGCCGGACATGAGCGATGAAGAAACCGTCCTGGTGGCCCAGGCCCTGGTGGATTCTGGGATGGACGCGGTGATTGCGACCAACACCACCCTCAGCCGCGTGGGCGTCGAAGGCCTGGCCCATGGTGACGAGGCCGGCGGCCTGTCGGGCGCGCCGGTGCGGGACAAGAGCACCCATATCGTCAAGGTGCTGGCGGCCGAGTTGGCTGGGCGTTTGCCGATCATCGCGGTGGGCGGTATCACCGAAGGCAAACACGCGGCTGAGAAGATCGCGGCCGGCGCCAGCCTGGTGCAGTTGTACTCCGGCTTCATCTACAAAGGCCCGGCATTGATTCGCCAGTCGGTGGATGCCATCGCTGCCTTGCGCTGATCAGGCAATAAAAAGGGCTCCATAAAGGAGCCCCTGGGCCGAAGCCCGCCGCCCGGATGGGGCGCGCGTGGTTAAGTCGCTACAAGTTCAAAGATGTGTGTGTCGCAATTAAATCCCCTGATTAGCCGACGGCGTGAAGTTCGTTGAGTCTGTGGATGCCCGCAGTGCCAGTCATACCGTCCCAGTTGTCGCCGCGTCCTTCTCGCCAGCCGTTGATCCAGGCTTGGCGTACCGACGGTAGAGTAAATGGGCAAAGCTCACGGGATTTTCCATGAACGCCATATTGATATCCGCGTAAAAATGCTCTTTCCAACGGATCACGCTTAAGTCTTCTCATAGGGTGTTTCCCTCACTTGTTGACTGTCTAGATATCCTTCGGCCTTGTCCAAGGCCGGGCAGAGTTTTTCTGCCGTTGGTGGGCTCGCTGCCGGCGTGGCGAGCCAATGTGTTGGCACCGTTACGGCGCCAACCTGTGTTGAGTTCTAACCAATAGGTCACATGTATTCAATGATCGTTTTGTCATAAGCACGTAACGATAACGATGCTATAGCCATAAGCTGGGCTGGTTATTCGCCCCTTTTATAGGGCAAAGCCAGCTATGATGTGCCCTGTAAAGAGGAAAGGTTTAATTCCTTAGTGAGAATGCCCGCCTATTGCAGTCGGTTATTATTCGACGAAGGGTCGGAATATTTCTTTTTGTTGCGCAACATTCTTCTTCTGCCTCGCCAATAAAGGCTCAAGAGCCCGCCAGACGGGGTGGAACGGCACATTCGTGCCACGCGAGCACTCTTCGAGAAAAGTGCTTGATTGAAAACCGAACCGGCGATGCGTCGCCGGTTCACTTATTGCTGAAAAGCCTGGAATGCCCCATGTCGGACCGTTTTGAACTCTTCCTCACCTGCCCCAAGGGCCTCGAAGGCCTGCTGATCGAGGAAGCCGTCGGGCTTGGCCTTGAGGAAGCCCGCGAGCACACCTCGGCCGTGCGCGGCATGGCCGACATGGAAACCGCCTACCGCTTGTGCCTCTGGTCGCGCTTGGCCAACCGCGTGTTGCTGGTGCTCAAGCGTTTCCCGATGAAAGACGCCGAGGATCTTTACCACGGCGTGCTGGACATCGAGTGGGCTGACCACATGGTCCCCGACGGTACCCTCGCGGTAGAGTTCAGCGGGCACGGCTCGGGCATCGACAACACCCACTTCGGCGCGCTGAAGGTCAAGGATGCGATCGTCGACAAACTGCGCACCCCGACCGGCGAACGTCCGTCCATCGACAAGATTAACCCTGACCTGCGCATTCACCTGCGCCTGGACCGTGGCGAAGCGATCCTGTCCCTGGACCTTTCCGGCCACAGCCTGCATCAGCGTGGCTACCGCCTGCAGCAGGGCGCGGCACCCCTGAAGGAAAACCTGGCAGCGGCGATCCTGATTCGCGCCGGCTGGCCACGTATTGCCGCCGAAGGCGGCGCGCTGACCGACCCGATGTGCGGTGTCGGCACCTTCCTGGTTGAAGGCGCAATGATCGCCGCCGACATGGCCCCCAACCTTAACCGCGAGCTGTGGGGTTTCACCACGTGGCTGGGTCACGTCCCGGCGTTGTGGAAAAAGCTGCATACCGAGGCGACTGAGCGGGCGGCCATCGGCATGAACAAGCCGCCGCTGTGGGTACGTGGCTACGAAGCCGACCCGCGCCTGATCCAGCCCGCACGCAACAACATCGAACGCGCCGGCCTGAGCCACTGGATCAAGGTGTACCAGGGCGAAGTGGGCACGTTCGAGCCGCGCCCGGATCAGAATCAGAAAGGTTTGGTGATCTGCAACCCACCCTACGGTGAGCGCCTGGGTGACGAAGCCAGCCTGTTGTATCTCTATCAGAACCTCGGCGAACGCTTGCGCCAAGCCTGTATGGGCTGGGAAGCCGCAGTGTTCACCGGCGCGCCGGACCTGGGCAAGCGCATGGGTATCCGTAGCCACAAACAATATTCGTTCTGGAACGGCGCATTGCCGTGCAAGTTGCTGCTGATCAAGGTCAATCCGGACCAGTTCGTCACCGGCGAGCGCCGCACCCCGGAACAGCGCCAGGCCGAACGTGAGCAGGCGGCTTACGACCAGGCCCCGAGCGAGCCGGCAGAGCGTCAGTACAACAAGAACGGCAACCCGATCAAGCCCGCCCCGGCCCCCGTGGTGGAGCAGGCGCGCCTGAGCGAAGGCGGGCAGATGTTTGCCAACCGCCTGCAGAAGAACCTCAAGCTGCTGGGCAAATGGGCCAAGCGCGAAGGGGTGGATTGCTACCGTGTGTATGACGCCGACATGCCTGAGTACTCCATGGCGATCGACCTGTACCACGATTGGGTGCACGTGCAGGAATACGCGGCGCCAAAATCCATCGACCCGGAAAAAGCCTCGGCCCGCATGTTCGATGCCTTGGCGGCAATTCCCCAGGCACTGAACGTCGACAAGAGCCGTGTGGTGGTCAAGCGTCGTGAGCGTCAGAGCGGCACCAAGCAATACGAGCGTCAGAGTGCCCAAGGCAAGTTCACCGAGGTCAGTGAAGGCGGCGTTAAGTTGCTGGTCAACCTCACCGATTACCTGGACACCGGCCTGTTCCTCGACCATCGCCCGATGCGCATGCGCATCCAGAAGGAAGCGGCGGGCAAGCGCTTCCTCAATCTGTATTGCTACACCGCCACAGCCAGTGTGCATGCTGCCAAGGGCGGCGCGCGCAGCACCACCAGCGTCGACCTGTCCAAGACCTACCTGGACTGGGCGCGTCGCAATTTCTCCCTCAACGGCTTCTCCGACAAGAACCGCCTGGAACAGGGTGACGTGATGGCGTGGCTGGAAGCGAGCCGCGATGAATTCGACATGATTTTCATCGACCCGCCGACCTTCTCCAACTCCAAGCGCATGGAAGGCATCTTCGACGTGCAGCGTGACCATGTGCAGTTGCTCGACCTGGCCATGGCACGCCTGGCGCCGGGTGGCGTGCTGTACTTCTCCAACAACTTCCGCAAGTTCCAGCTGGAAGACAACCTCAGCGAACGCTATGCGGTCGAGGAAATCAGCGACAAGACCATCGACCCTGATTTTGCGCGCAATGCCAAGATCCACCGCGCCTGGAAAATCACCGCACGCTGATTTTTCTCTGTAGGAGCGAGCTTGCTCGCGAAGATCGTCAACGATAGCGCTGCGTATCCGGTTTAACGCAGCGCTCTCAGGTTCTTCGCGAGCAAGCTCGCTCCTATTGTTTTTGCACTGGTCAAACCCATGACCGATGGCTATAACTTAAGCCCTAGCCAAAGTGACACCCCCGCACACTGGCGCTGTGAGTGTTGCCTATGCCGATGCAAGTCGTTCGCCCGAAAATCCTTGGTTTTATCAGTGAGCAGGCATCGGCTTGGCTGGTGGCATTGGTGGTGTTACTGGTCGGTAGCGCGCTGACGGTGGTCGTCGCGTGGGCGGCTTCGGACCTGTATCAGCAGCAGGTGCGCCAGCGGTTCCAGTTGCTGGTCAACGAACGCTACAGCCGCATCCAGGAACGTTTTGAAGATCAGGAACAACGCCTGGGCAGCCTGCAGCGTTTCTTCGTCAATTCCGCAGAGGTATCCCGCGCCGAGTTCGACGGTTTCGCCAAACCGCTGTTGTTGCATGCCCGTGCCTATGCCTGGGCACCACGGATATTTCGTACGCAGCGCAGCTTGTTTGAGCAGGACATTTCTCGCCAGCGTGGCATTCCCTTCAGTATCCGCGAACTGAATACTGCAGGTGAGTTGGCGCCCGCGGCCGAGCGCGATGAATACGTACCGGTGCTGTACAGCCAGACCCAAAGTTTGCTGGGCTCGCCGCTGGGCTTTGATCTGCTGGCCCAGCCCCTGCGCCGGTCAGCGCTGGCGCGTGCGCAAGAAAGCGGCCAGTTGGCGGTGTCACAGCCCATGCAATTGGTGGGTGTGGAGCCCGCTTATGCGGCAGGCGTGTTGTTGGTGGCGCCCGTGAGCAAAGTCGCAGATGCCGAGCCTTACGGCTTTGTGATGGCGGTGATCAGCATGCGCCAGCTGGTGGCCGAGGGGTTGCCCAGGCCCAACCGGGACAACCTGGTGATGCAGATCGTAGACACCTCCGACACCCAGCAACGGGTGTTGTACGCGTCCAGTAACGCCTTGGGCAGCAGTGGCTTGACGGCTGCACGTCGCCTCACCCTGGGCGATCATGTCTACGCCCTGAGCCTGAGCGCCAGCGAAGTGTTCGACAAGGCCAACCATTCTTCGATGCACGCCATTCTGGCGATGGGCGTGTTGCTCAGCGCCTTGCTCAGTGCGCTGCTTTACATGCTGGTCAGCCAGCGCCAGCGCGCACTGAAACTGGTGGAGCAACGCACCGTTCAATTGCGTGCCCGTGAGCAGGAGTTGCGCGGTGCCCATGGGCAACTGCGCAGCGTGCTGAATGCGGCGACTCAAGTGGCGATCATTGCCACTGACCTGCGCGGTGTGATCAACACCTTCAATGCCGGTGCCGAACAGATGTTGGGCTTTACGGCCGAGGAGGTGCTGGGGCATATGACCTTGGACCGCCTGCACGTGGCCGCGGAACTCGACGCCCGCGCTGAGCCGTTGAGCAGGGCGCTGGGCAAGCGCATTCCAGCGAGCCAGGCGATGCTGGTGGAGAGCCCGGACAGTCAACATGAAGGGCGTGAGTGGACGCTGGTGCGCAAGGATGGCAGCCAACTGACGGTCAACATGTTGCCGACCGTGCTCTTGGATGACCATGGCCTGTGGGTCGGGCACTTGGCGATTTACCTGGATGTCACCGAGCAAAAGCGCGCCTATGAGGCCCTTGCGGTACGCGACCGCCTGCTGAAAAAACTCAGTGCCCATGTACCGGGTGGAATCTTCCAGTTCACTTTGGAACCACAGGACAATTGGCGTTTCATCTATGCCAGCGAAGGCATGCGCGATATCTATGAAATCGAACTGGGCGTGCTGCAGCAGGATGCGGGCAAGGTGCTGGAGCGCATTCACCCTTTGGACCTGGAGCGAGTGCGTGCCTCGATACGCCTTTCTGCGTTGCAACTGAGCCATTGGCGCGAAGAGTACCGCGTGCAATTACCTCAGCGAGGCCTGCGCTGGATTCGCGGCGAAGCGACGCCGGAAGAATTGCCGGGAGGCGGTACGCTTTGGCACGGTTATGTATCGGATATTTCTGATCTCAAACGGGTCGAGGATGAACTGCGCGCACTGTCCATTACCGACTCCCTGACAGGGATCTATAACCGGCGCTATTTCCAGGATCGTCTCAAGGGCGAAATGCTCCGGCTCAACCGTACCTCTGGCGCGCTGTCGTTGATCATGCTCGATATCGACCACTTCAAGCGCATCAACGATCAGCACGGCCATGCTGTGGGCGACGGCGTGTTGCAGGAGTTGTGCAAGCGTATCGGCCAACGCTTGCGCCGTACCGATGTATTTTGCCGGCTGGGTGGGGAAGAGTTTGTGGTGCTGTGCCCCAACACTGATGGCGCACAGGCTTACAGCCTGGCGATGCAGTTGTGGCAGTCGTTGCGTGATGCGGCGATGGAGCCGGTGGGGGTGGTTACCGCCAGCTTCGGCGTGGCCAGTTGGCGGATCGACGAAGGTATCGATGGCTTGCTGCTGCGCGCTGATTCGGCGGTGTACGTGGCCAAGCAGGCGGGCAGGGATCGCGTCGAGGAAGCCCTGACGCTTGAATGATCGTTCCCACGCTCTGCGTGGGATGCATCCTTACACGCTCCGCGTCACGCCTTGAGCGCGGACGCAGAGCGTCCAAAACAGCATTCCCACGCAGAGCGTGGGAACGATCAGACAGGGTGATGTGGTGCTTTAGAGAACCGGTGCGGCTGCAACGGCCTTCGGCTGGCGATACAGGTCCAGCAGCACCTGATCCAACACCGACGAGGCTCCCCAAGGCTTGGAGTCGTTGAGAATCGCCACCACCGCCCAGGTATTGCCATTGTTGTCGCGGCTGTAACCGGCAATGGCGCGCACGGTGTTCAAGGTGCCGGTCTTCACATGGGCTTCGCCGCGCAGGGCGGTGGTTTTCAGGCGTTTACGCATGGTGCCGTCGGTGCCGGCGATCGGCATCGAGCTGATGTACTCCGCCGCATAAGGGCTTTTCCACGCGGCTTGCAGCATGGCCGCCATCTCGCGGGCGCTGACCCGTTCGGCGCGGGACAGGCCGGAGCCGTTTTCCATCACCAGGTGCGGCGCGGTGATGCCTTTCTTGGCCAGCCACTGGCGCACGACGCGTTGCGCGGCCTTGGCATCGTCGCCATCGGCATCGTTGCGAAACTGCGCACCCAGGCTCAGGAACAACTGCTGGGCCATGGTGTTGTTACTGTACTTATTGATGTCGCGGATGATCTCCGCCAGGTCCGGCGAGAAGGCGCGGGCCAGCACCTTGGCATCCTTGGGCACCGGAGCCTGGATGTCACGGCCCTGGATGGTACCGCCCAATTCCTTCCAGATCGCCCGTACAGCACCTGCGGTGTAGGTGGCGTGGTCGAGCAGCGACAGGTAAGTCTGCGAGCTGCAGCCATCACCCAGTTGGCCGCTGACGGTCACGGTCACGCTGCCGTCGGCAGCGGTCACCGGGCTGTAGCGCACGTCACCGGTGCACTGCTTGGCGTTGGTGACTTTCACCTGGTTGTCGATGCGAATGCTGGCAATCGGCGGCTCGACCGATACGATCACCCGCCCCGAATCATTGCGGGTCACGAAGCGCAGGGCCTTGAGGTTGACCAGCAAGGCGTCGGGCTTGACCAGGAACGGCTTGTTCTCATCGTTGCCGTCGTCGTTGAACTCGGGCAATTGCGGCTGGTTGAAGAAATTGCGGTCTAGCACCAGGTCGCCAGTGACTTGCTGCACGCCATTGGCACGCAGGTCGCGCATCAGCAACCAGAGCTTTTCCATGTTCAGTTTGGGATCGCCGCCGCCCTTGAGGTACAGGTTGCCACGCAGCACGCCGCCGCTGAGGGTGCCATCGGTGTAGAACTCGGTCTTCCACTGATGGTTGGGGCCGAGCATTTCCAGGGCCGCATAAGTGGTGACCAGCTTCATGGTGGAAGCCGGGTTCACCGAGACGTCGGCGTTGAAGACCGTAGGGGTACCAGGGCCGTTCAGGGGCAGCATCACCAGGGACAGCGCGGTATTTTGCAGCTTGGCCTTCTGCAAGGCCTGCGCAACGCTGGGTGGCAGGGTGTTATTGACGGGAGCGGCGCAAACGGAAAAGGCCAGGGGCAAGACAACACTGGCAAGTAACACTGAGCGCAAAGATTTGATCATAAGAAATAAAACCCTACTGCTGAGGAGGGTGAAAAAGGCGAGGGGTATGGAAGAAAATCCCTCATTGGTCACGAAAGTGTCGGCATTATGCCCCAAGCTGGCGCCACGTGTAGCTGAACGATAGCTGCTAATCATGGTTTTTTTGCGCGCATTTGCCCGTCGGTCCCAGAGAGTCGGGCAATTGCCGCCTTAAACTGCTAAAGTGCCGCCCGTTAATACTTATGAGGATTGTTCCAATGGCGACTAACCGTTCCCAGCGTCTGCGCAAAAAACTGTGCGTTGATGAATTTCAAGAGCTGGGTTTCGAACTGAACCTGGACTTCAACGAAGGCCTGAGTGAAGAAGCTATCGACGCTTTCCTCGAAGCATTCATCAAAGAAGCCATGGAAGCCAATGGCCTGGGCTATGTCGGCGGCGATGACTACGGTCTGGTTTGCCTGCAAAAGCGTGGCTCGGTCTCCGAAGAGCAGCGTGCTGCCGTGGAAGCCTGGCTGAAAACCCGTTCCGAGCTGACCAAGGCTGAAGTCAGCCCGTTGCTGGACGTGTGGTATCCGGAAAAGCCGATCAACGCGGCTAAGTGATACTGAAAAAAACGGCGACCTGAGGGTCGCCGTTTTTTTATGCCTTGCGCCAATTCAGAATCAGCAGCGTCAACACCCCCGCCACAATCCCCCAGAACGCCGAACCGATGGAAAACAACGTCAAGCCTGACGCCGTGACCATAAAGGTAATCAGCGCCGCTTCCCGTTCCTTCGGCTCATTCATGGCGATGCTCAAGCCATTGATGATCGAGCCAAACAACGCCAACGCCGCAATCGACAGCACCAGTTCCTTGGGAAGGGCTGCGAACAATGCTGCCAGCGTGGCGCCGAATACCCCGGCAATCCCATAGAACACCCCACACCACACCGCAGCGGTGTAGCGCTTGTTGCGGTCTTCATGGGCGTGCGGCCCGGTGCAGATCGCGGCGCTGATCGCCGCCAGGTTGATGCCGTGGGAGCCGAACGGTGCCAGCACCAATGACGCCAGGCCAGTGGCAGTGATCAACGGCGACGCCGGCACGGTGTAGCCGTCGGCTCGCAGCACGGCTACGCCGGGCATGTTCTGCGAGGTCATGGCCACCACGAACAGCGGAATGCCGATGCTGATGGTCGCCGCCAGCGAGAAGTGCGGCGTCGTCCAAACAGGCGTCGCCACCTCCAGATGAAAACCGCTGAAATCCAGCAGCCCCATCAGCCCTGACAAGGCGGTACCGATGAGCAAGGCGGCCAGCACGGCATAACGCGGCGACAGGCGCTTGATGATCAGGTAGGTGAAGAACATCCCCAGCACCAGCCCGGTACGATGCTGGGCGGCGACGAAAATCTCGCTGCCGATCTTGAACAGGATCCCCGCCAGCAACGCCGCCGCCAGTGACGCCGGAATCCGCTTGACCAGTTTCTCAAAGCTGCCGGTCAACCCGCAGAGCGTCACCAGTACCGCGCAGGTGATGTAGGCACCGATGGCCTCGCCATAGCTCACGCCGCCCAGGCTGGTGATCAGCAGCGCCGCGCCAGGGGTGGACCAGGCGATGGTGATCGGTGTGCGATAGCGCAGGGACAGGCCGATGCTGCACACCGCCATGCCGATGGAAATCGCCCAGATCCACGAAGAAATCTGCGCCGTGGTCAAGCCGGCGGCCTGGCCGGCCTGGAACATCAGCACCAGGGAGCTGGTGTAGCCGGTCATCATGGCGATAAAGCCGGCGACGACGGCCGACGCAGAAGTGTCGGCCAGTGGGCGCAAGGGCGCTTGGGTGGCGTCGGTCATGGAGAGGTGTTCCTTATTGCCGGGAATTTGCCGCTGGCGGCTCTGATTCAAGCCTAAACTCAAACTTAACGAGTCATTGCAATACAGCCGAGCCCGCAAACAGCCGTACAGTGTGTTGGCGCAGTGGGTTGTGTACAATGTGCGCTGTTTTTAGGTGATACTTGCCAGCGACACGCTGTTGCCGTATTACCGTTAATTCGCCGTTCTCAAACCCGAGTGCCCATGAACGAACAGTTGCAACCTCTCAAGAAACAACCGCGAGCCGGCAAGGCCGGTCGCAGCGGAACCCAGGACGATATCGTCTATGCGCATATCTTCGAGGCGATCCTTGAACAACGCCTGGCGCCCGGAACCAAATTGAGTGAAGAGGCACTGGGCGAGATCTTCGGCGTGAGCCGCACCATCATTCGCCGCGCGCTGTCGCGCCTGGCCCATGAAAGCGTGGTACTGCTGCGGCCCAATCGCGGTGCGGTGGTTGCCAGCCCAAGCGTCGAAGAAGCACGCCAGGTGTTCATGGCCCGGCGCCTGGTGGAGCGGGCGATCACAGAATTGGCGGTGCAGCACGCCACGGCCGAGCAGTTGGCCGAGTTGCGCCAGATGGTCAACGACGAGCGCGACAGCTTCTCGCGCGGTGACCGTGGCGCCGGTATCCGTCTTTCCGGCGAATTCCACTTGAAGCTGGCCGAAGCCGCGAAGAACGCGCCGCTGATCAGCTTCCAGCGCAGCCTGGTGTCCCAGACGTCATTGATCATCGCCCAGTATGAAAGCGGCAACCGCTCGCACTGTTCCTACGATGAGCACACCCAGTTGATCGACGCGATCGAAGCCCGGGATGCGACGTTGGCGGTGAACTTGATGATGCATCACATGGATCACATCGACAGCAAGCTCAACCTCGATGAAGAGAGTGCGTCGGATGATTTGCATGCGGTGTTTTCGCACCTTTTACAGACTAAAAAACCTGGGCGTTCGTCTGTAAAGTTGTAAATCCAATCAAATGTGGGAGCTGGCTTGTGTGGGAGCTGGCTTGCCTGCGATAGCATCACCGCGGTGTAACTGACATACCGCGGTGATGCTATCGCGGGCAAGCCCGGCTCCCACACAAGCCCCTCCCACATTGGTTTTGTGGGGGGCTCTGAGATCAGCGCTGGTGAACGAGCTGCCCAGCTGCATAGGTCTGCAACACCGTCCGATCATCCCCCAGCGTCATCAGCACAAACAACGTCTCGGCAATGTTATTGGCCTGTTTCAGGCGATAGCTCAGCAGCGGCGTGGCGTTGTAATCCAACACCAGGAAGTCTGCATCGGTGCCTGGTTGCAACGTGCCGATCTTGTCTTCCAGGCGCAGCGCTCGAGCGCCGCCCAGGGTGGCCAGGTACAGCGACTTGAACGGGCTCAGCCGCGCACCTTGCAGTTGCATGACCTTGTAGGCTTCGTTCAGGGTTTGCAGCAGCGAGAAGCTGGTGCCGCCGCCCACGTCGGTGCCCAGGCCCACGTTCAAGTTGTGTTTTTCGGCCATCGGCAGGTTGAACAGACCACTGCCGAGGAAGAAGTTCGACGTCGGGCAGAACGCGACTGCCGAGCCGGTCTCTGCCAGCCGTGCGCATTCGTCATCGCACAGGTGTACGCCGTGGGCAAACACCGAGCGCTCGCCGAGCAGCTTGTAGTGGTCGTAGACATCCAGGTAGCCGTTGCGCTCCGGGAACAGCTCATTGACCCACTCGATTTCCTGCTTGTTTTCGCTGATGTGGGTCTGCATGTACAAATCCGGGTATTCGCCCAGCAACTGACCAGCCAGCGTCAATTGCTCCGGCGTACTCGTAGGGGCGAAGCGTGGCGTCACCGCGTAATGCAGGCGCCCCTTGCCGTGCCAGCGTTCGATCAGCGCCTTGCTTTCCTGGTAGCCGGATTCGGCGGTGTCGGTCAGGTAATCAGGCGCGTTGCGGTCCATCATCACCTTGCCGGCAATCATGCGCAGGTCGAGTTTCTCGGCCGCTTCAAAGAATGCATTCACCGATTGCGGGTGCACGCTGCCGAACACCAGCGCTGTGGTGGTGCCGTTGCGCAGCAACTCCTTGATGAAAATATCCGCGACTTCTTCGGCGTGAGCCTTGTCGGCAAACTGGCTTTCACAAGGGAAGGTGTAGGTGTTGAGCCAGTCCAGCAGTTGCTCGCCATAGGCGCCGACCATCCCGGTCTGTGGCAGGTGGATATGGGTGTCGATCAAGCCAGGGGTAATCAGCGCGTCCTGGTAATGGGTGATGTCGATATCGGCGGGCAGGCTCGGCAGCAGGTCGCTGGCGTGACCAAGGGCGCTGATCTGGCCGTTGTCGATCACCAGCAGGCCGTCCTCGAAATATTCATAGGAGGCTTCGATCCCGACCACGGCAGGGTCGGCGATGCTGTGCAGGATGGCGGCACGGTAGGCTTTGCGAGTCAAAGGCATGATCGTCTCGATTTAGATAGCTTGGCTGCGGCGTGAAGCCGGCAGCAGTTTGGCAATAGGTTCGGCGCCGGCAAGGTGCTGGCCGAAATTGGCGTTATAGGTGGCAATGATTTCGCCGGCGATGGAGATGGCGATCTCCACCGGGAGCTTGCCCTTGACCTCGGGGAGGCCCATGGGGCAGCGCATGCGTTGCAATTGCGCGGCGTCAAAGCCGCGATCACGCAGGCGGTGTTCGAATTTGACCCGCTTGGTTTTCGAGCCAATCAGGCCGAAGTAGGCGAAGTCGTTGCGCTTGAGCAGGGCGGCAGTCAGTTCCAGGTCCAGCGCGTGGTTGTGGGTCATGACGATGCAGTAACTGCCTGCTGGCAAGTCGGCAATTTCGTCGACCGGCTCTTCGCTGACGATTTTACGCACGCCTTGGGGGATGTGCTGCGGGAATTCCTGCTCGCGGGAATCGATCCAGCGCACCCGGCAGGGCAGGCTTGCCAGCAATGGCACCAACGCACGGCCGACATGGCCGGCGCCAAACACGGCGATGTGCGCCTGCGCCTGGCCCATGGGCTCGAACAACAGCACGGTGACGCCACCGCAGCACTGGCCCAGGCTGGCGCCGAGGCTGAAGCGCTCCAGATGAGTGTTCTGCTGGCCGCGCACCAACATGTCTCGGGCGATCTGCATCGCCTTGTATTCCAGGTGCCCGCCGCCGATGGTGTCGAAGGTGTGCGCGGCGCTGATGACCATCTTGGAACCGGCGTTGCGCGGGGTTGAGCCGAGTTCCTCGATGATGGTGACGAGCACGCAGGGTTCGCCCTGGTTGTGCAGGGTGGCGAGGGCGCTGATCCAGTTGTCCATGTCTACCTCAACATTTCTGCTGTTAGTTCGGCCGCTATCGCAGGCAAGCCAGCTCCCACATTTGATCGGGTTAGCACCTCAAAATGTGGGAGCCGGGCTTGCCCGCGATGGCAGCGCCTGGGTCTAGAGCGAAGCCAATTCAGTGTCAGCCTCGACAGCCTTCGCCGCCCGCAACTGCCGCATCTGCTCACACCCCCACAACACCCGCTCGGGCGTGGCCGGCGCATCGATCTTGGGCTGCTGGCGATAGTCAGCCAAACTCGCCACCGCGTCCTTGATCGCACACCACGACGCAATCCCCAGCATGAACGGCGGCTCGCCCACGGCCTTGGAATGGAACACCGTGTCTTCCGGGTTCTTGCGGTTCTCTACCAGCTTCACCCGCAGGTCCAGCGGCATGTCGGCCACTGCCGGGATCTTGTAGCTGGCCGGGCCGTTGGTCATCAGCTTGCCTTTGTTGTTCCATACCAGCTCTTCCATGGTCAGCCAGCCCATGCCCTGGATGAAGCCGCCTTCCACCTGGCCGATGTCGATGGCCGGGTTCAGCGAGGCGCCCACGTCATGCAGGATGTCGGTGCGCAGCATTTTGTATTCGCCGGTCAGGGTGTCGACGATCACTTCGCAGCAGGCCGCGCCGAACGCGTAGTAGTAGAACGGCCGCCCGCGTGACTGGCTGCGGTCGTAGAAGATTTTCGGGGTTTTGTAGAAACCTGTGCTGGAGAGCGATACCTGGGCGAAATACGCCTGCTGGATCAACGCCTCGAAGCTCAGGATCTGCTCGCGCACGCGCACATGGCCGTTGCGAAACTCCACGTCCGCCTCGCTTACGTCGTACTTGCGCGCCGCAAATTCCACCAGGCGCTGCTTGATGGTTTCGGCCGCATTCTGCGCGGCCTTGCCGTTCAGGTCGGCGCCGCTGGAGGCAGCGGTGGGCGAGGTGTTGGGTACCTTGTCGGTGTTGGTGGCGGTGATCTGGACGCGGTCGATTTCTACCTGGAATACCTCGGCCACGACTTGCGCGACCTTGGTATTCAAGCCCTGGCCCATCTCGGTGCCGCCGTGGTTCAGGTGGATGCTGCCATCGGTGTAGATATGGATCAGCGCGCCGGCCTGGTTGAGGAAACTGGCGGTGAACGAAATACCGAATTTCACCGGGGTCAGCGCCAGGCCTTTTTTCAGGATCGGGCTGTGGGCGTTGTACAGGCGGATCGCTTCGCGGCGCTCTGCGTATTGGCTGCTGGCCTCAAGCTCGGCGGTCATTTCTTCGAGCATGTTGTGCTCGACGGTCTGGTAGTAGTGGGTAACGTTGCGCTCGGTCTTGCCGTAGTAGTTGGCCTTGCGCACGGCCAGCGGGTCTTGGCCTAGATGGCGGGCGATGGCGTCCATCACCTCTTCGATGGCGACCATGCCCTGCGGGCCGCCGAAGCCGCGATAGGCCGTGTTGGAGGCGGTATTGGTCTTGCAGCGATGGCCGTTGACCGTGGCGTCGCCCAGGTAATACGAGTTGTCGGCGTGGAACATAGCGCGGTCGACAATCGAGTTGGACAGGTCCGGCGAACAACCGCAGTTACCCGCCAGTTCCAGGTTGATGCCGTGCAGTCGGCCGTTGTCGTCAAACCCTACGTCGTATTCGATATAGAAGGGGTGGCGCTTGCCGGTCATCAGCATGTCTTCGACCCGTGGCAGGCGCATCTTGGTCGGCTGGCCAGTGAGGCGCGCCACCACGGCGCACAGGCACGCCGGGCTGGCGGCCTGGGTTTCCTTGCCGCCAAAACCACCGCCCATGCGGCGCATGTCGACCACGATCTTGTTCATCGACACATCCAGCACTTCGGCCACCAGCTTCTGCACTTCGGTGGGGTTTTGCGTGGAGCAGTAGACGATCATGCCGCCGTCTTCGGTGGGCATCACCGAAGAGATCTGGGTTTCGAGATAAAAGTGTTCCTGGCCGCCGATATGCAAGGTGCCCTGTATGCGATGCTTGGCGCTTGCCAGCGCAGTGGCCGAGTCGCCGCGTTGGTGGGTGTGGCTGTCGAGCACGAAGTGCTTGTTGCGAAACGCCTCGACCACATCCAGCACTGGCTCCAGGTCTTCATATTCGATCACTGCCGCCATTGCCGCCTTGCGTGCGGTCTCCAGGTCGCGGGCGGCCACGGCCAGCACCACCTGGCCGACGAACTGAACGGTGTCGATGGCCAGCAGTGGGTCGCCGGGCATCAACGGGCCGATGTCTTTCAGGCCCGGTACGTCTTCATGGGTGATCGCAATGCGCACGCCGTCGAAGGCGTAGCAGGGCGCGGTGTCGATGCTGATGATCCGGGCGTGGGCGCGGTCCGACATGCGCGCATACAGGTGCAACTGGTTGGGAAATTCCAGGCGGTCGTCGATGTACTGTGCTTCACCGCTGACGTGTTTGGCGGCGCTGTCATGCTTGACGCTGCGCCCGACTCCGGTGGTGAGGTCCTGGGCAAACAGTGCGGCAAGTTCGGCCTGGGTTTTTACCACGGCGTGATGGTTAGACATAAGCGGTCACCCGAGTCTCGATGTGCGGCGTTTGCAGTTCGATGAAGTATTTGCGCAGCAGGTTCTGCGCGCTGAGCAGGCGGTATTCCTTGCTGGCGCGGAAGTCCGACAGTGGGGTGAAGTCGCCGGCCAGGGCGGTGCAGGCTTTTTCTACCGTGGCCGCATTCCAAGTGGCGCCTACCAGCGCAGCCTCGCAGCGGGTTGCGCGTTTTGGCGTGGCGGCCATGCCGCCGAACGCAACGCGCGCTTCGCTGACCACGCCGTTGTCGATCTTCAGGTTGAACGCTGCGCATACGGCGGAAATATCGTCGTCCAGGCGCTTGGACACCTTGTAGGCCCGGAACAGCGTGTGGCCCTTGGGCACGATGATGGTCTCGATGAACTCGCTGTCCTGGCGCGCGGTGACGCGGTAGTCGATGAAATAGTCTTCCAGCGCCAGGGTGCGGCGGGTGTTGCCCTTGCACAGTACGATCTGCGCGCCCAGGGCAATCAGCAGCGGCGGCGAGTCACCAATCGGCGAAGCGTTGCCGATATTGCCGCCCAGGGTGCCTTGGTTGCGAATTTGCAGGGAGGCGAAGCGTTGCAGCAGTTCGCCGAAGTCCGGGTATTCATGGTGCAGCGCGGCGTAGCAGTCGGAGAGGGCGGTGGCCGCGCCGATTTCCAGGCGGTCGTCGAACTGCTCCATGCGCTTCATGGCTTCAATGTTGCCGACGTAGATCATCACCGGCAGGGTGCGGTGGAACTGGGTGACTTCCAGCGCCAGGTCAGTGCCGCCGGCCAGCAGCCGGGCTTGTGGGTAGGCGTCATAGAGGTCGGCCAGGTCGGCAACGGTCAGTGGCACCAGGCAGCGCTTGTCACCACTGTTGAGTTCGCCGGTCTGGGTCGGCGCGATAGCCTTGAGGCGGGCGATGGTTTCAGCCTGGCGGCTGTCGAATTGATCCTGGGGCTTGTTGCAGCAGGCCTGTTCGGCGGCGGCGAGAATCGGGCGATAACCGGTGCAGCGGCACAGGTTGCCGGCCAGGGCTTCATGGGCTTTGTGGCTGTCGGGGGCGTCGCTGTTCTTTTGCAGGGCAAACAGCGACATCACGAAGCCCGGGGTGCAAAAGCCGCACTGTGAGCCATGGCACTCGACCATGGCCTGTTGCACGCTGTGCAGTTGACCCTTGTGCTTGAGGTCTTCAACGCTGATCAGTTGTTTGCCGTGCAGCGACGACACGAACGTCAGGCAGGAATTGAGGCTGCGGTAACGAATCTGCTCGGCGCCTTGCTCGTCGGTGTGCAGCTCGCCGACCACCACGGTGCACGCGCCACAGTCGCCGCTGGCGCAGCCTTCCTTGGTACCGGGTTTGCCCACATGCTCGCGCAGATAGTTGAGCACGGTCAGGTTGGGGTCCAGGGCGTGCTCGCTACGGAGTTCCTGGTTAAGTAAAAACTGGATCACGGAAGGCCTCGCAGACTCATTATTGTTGTTAACCGCTTTGCGCCGAATCTAGTCATGTCTGACTTTTCGGTCAATGGTTTTCTGACCTAAGGGTCAAGAAAATCCGGTCGCAACACTTTCAATTATGGTCCAGTCTTCTGGAACCGGCGTTTTTGGCGGCTTACAGGCTTCAACGTTGCTTATTTCATGCCAAATTCGCCACGGTGGGCGTAGCGCCATCAGCGGGCCAATGCGCTACACTGCCGCGCTTGTACTGATAGAAGATTTTGAAGGGAAAACATGACGTTCAAGGCGCCGGACAGTCTCGCCGAGCAAATTGCTCACCACCTCGCCGAACGTATCATTCGCGGCGATCTCAAGCCTGGGGAGCGGATCCAGGAACAGAAGGTCACGCTGGCGCTCAACGTCAGCCGTGGTTCCGTGCGCGAAGCTTTGCTGATCCTTGAGCGCCGCCATTTGATTGCGATCCTGCCGCGCCGTGGCGCTCACGTCACCGAACTTACCGCGCACAAGGTGCAGAGCCTGTGTACGTTGATGGGCGAGATGTACATCCTGCTCGGCAATGCGGTTGCCGAAGGCTGGCAGACCCAGGCCGACATGGCGCCGTTTCTGCAGATCCAGCAACGCCTTCAATTGAGCCTGGAGCGTGAGGACATCCGCGCTTTCGTCGAAGAAAGCTTCAGCGTGATGCGCGCCGCGTACCCCTTCGCCAACAACCCTTATTTGCAGGAAACCGTCGAAAACCTGCAGCCGGCGATGAACCGCGCTTATTACCTGGCCCTGGATCAGCGCAAGGCGTCCATGAGCGAGTTCCTGGCGCTGTTCGAGCAATTGCTCGCCGCAGTACTGGCCCGTGACCTGGTGCAGATTCGCCTGGTGCTCACAGCCTATTGCCAGCGCAGCAGTTCGCTGGTCATCGCAGCCTTGGCGGACGCCTAAGCGTGCGGCTCAAGTGCATCAAGTTGGCGGGGTTCAAATCCTTCGTCGACCCCACCACCGTCAACTTCCCCAGCAACATGGCGGCGGTGGTGGGGCCCAATGGCTGCGGCAAGTCGAACATCATCGACGCCGTGCGATGGGTGATGGGCGAGAGCTCGGCGAAAAACCTGCGCGGCGAGTCGATGACCGACGTCATTTTCAACGGCTCCACCAGCCGCAAGCCGGTGAGCCAGGCCAGTATCGAACTGGTATTCGATAACTCCGACGGCACCCTGATCGGCGAATACGCCGCCTACGCGGAAATTTCCATCCGTCGTAAAGTCACCCGCGACAGCCAGAACAGCTACTTCCTCAACGGCACCAAGTGTCGCCGTCGCGATATCACCGATATTTTCCTCGGCACCGGCCTGGGCCCGCGCAGCTATTCGATCATCGAGCAGGGCATGATCTCCAAGCTGATCGAAGCCAAGCCCGAAGACCTGCGTAACTTTATCGAAGAAGCGGCCGGCATCTCCAAGTACAAGGAGCGCCGTCGCGAGACTGAAAACCGTATCCGTCGCACCCACGAAAACCTCGCCCGCCTGACCGACCTGCGCGAAGAGCTGGAGCGCCAGCTCGAACGCCTGCACCGCCAGGCGCAGGCCGCCGAGAAGTATCAGGAATACAAGGGCGAAGAGCGCCAACTCAAGGCGCAACTGTCGGCCCTGCGCTGGCAGGCCTTGAATGACCAGGTGGGCCAGCGCGAAGCGATTATTGGCACCCAGGAAGTCAGCTTTGAAGCGCTGGTGGCCGAGCAGCGCAATGCCGACGCCAGCATTGAGCGCCTGCGTGACGGTCACCATGAGTTGTCCGAACGCTTCAATCTGGTGCAAGGCCGCTTCTATTCGGTGGGCGGTGACATTGCCCGGGTCGAGCAGAGTATCCAGCACGGCCAGCAGCGTTTGCGCCAGTTGCAGGATGACTTGAAGGAAGCCGAACGCGCACGCCTGGAAACCGAATCGCACCTGGGCCATGACCGTACCTTGCTGCTGACCCTGGGCGAAGAGCTGGACATGCTCACCCCCGAGCAGGAAATCACCAGCGCCGCCGCCGAAGAGGCCGCCGCCGCCCTGGAAGAATCCGAAGCCACCATGCACGGCTGGCAGGAACAGTGGGACGCCTTCAACCTGCGATCCGCCGAACCACGCCGCCAGGCCGAGGTGCAGCAGTCGCGCATCCAGCAACTGGAAACCAGCATGGAACGCCTGGCCGAGCGCCAGCGCCGGCTGCAGGAAGAGCGCGTACTGCTCGCCGCCGACCCGGAAGACGCGGCGATCATGGCGCTGAGCGAACAACTGGCCGAAAGCGAAATGACCCTGGAAGAGCTGGAGGCCAGCGAAGAGCAGCAAGTGGAGCGCCTGGAGCAACTGCGTCAGCAATTGCACACCGCGACCCAGGCGCAGCAGCAAGCCCAGGGCGACTTGCAGCGGCTCAATGGTCGGTTGGCTTCGCTGGAGGCCTTGCAGCAAGCCGCGCTCGACCCCGGTACCGGCACCGCCGAATGGCTGCGCGACCAGCATTTGGCCGAACGCCCCCGCCTGGCCGAAGGCTTGAAAGTCGAAGCCGGCTGGGAATTGGCGGTGGAAACCGTGCTGGGCGCCGATCTGCAAGCGGTGCTGGTGGATGATTTCGGCGGCTTCGACCTGGCCGGGTTTGCCCAGGGCGATTTGCGCCTGCTCAGCCCGGCGCCCGAGGGTGCGCGGGTGCCGGGTAGTTTGCTGGACAAGGTCGAGGCGGCGATGGATCTGTCGCCTTGGCTGGGCCAGGTCAGGCCGGTGGAGTCTCTGGAGCAAGCCTTGGCCCAACGCGGCCAATTGGCGGCCGGCGAAAGCTTGATCAGCCGCGATGGTTATTGGGTCGGCCGCCACTTCCTGCGCGTGCGCCGCGCCAGTGAGGCGGAAAGTGGCGTATTGGCCCGTGGCCAGGAAATCGTCAACCTGAGCGCTGAGCGTGAAGAACGCGAAGCCACACTGGAAAGCCTGGAAACCGAACTGCAAACCCTGCGTGCTACCCAGCGTCAGCAGGAAACCGGCCGCGAACACCTGCGTCGGCTGTTGCAGGACGAAGCGCGCCAGCAAGGCGAATTGAAAGCCCAGTTGTCTGCGAGCAGGGCCAAGGTGGAGCAATTGACCCTGCGCCGCACCCGTCTTGACGAAGAAGTGGCCGAGATGGGCGAACAGCGCGCCCTGGAACACGAACAGATCGGTGAAGCGCGCCTGCACTTGCAGGAAGCCCTCGACAGCATGGCCCTGGACACCGAACAGCGCGAGTTGCTGCTGGCCCAGCGCGACAGCCTGCGTGAGCGCCTTGACCGCGTGCGCCAGGAAGCCCGGCAGCACAAGGACCACGCCCATCAGTTGGCCGTACGCTTGGGCTCGTTGCGCGCCCAGCATGATTCCACGCGCCAGGCCCTTGAGCGCCTGGAGATGCAGTCCGAACGCCTGACCGAAAAGCGCGAGCAACTGAGCCTCAACCTGGAGGAGGGCGAGGCGCCGCTGGAAGAGCTGCGCCTCAAGCTTGAGGAATTGCTCGATAAGCGCATGACCGTCGACGTCGAACTCAAGACCGCACAGATCGCCCTGGAAGACGCAGACCGCGAACTGCGCGACGCCGAAAAGCGTCGCACCATGGCCGAGCAGCAATCCCAGTTGATCCGCGGCCAGCTCGAACAACAGCGTATGGAATGGCAAGCCCTCACCGTGCGCCGCAAGACCTTGCAAGACCAATTGCTGGAAGACGGCTATGACCTGCACGGCGTGCTCAACACCCTGACCGCCCAGGCCAACGAGAAAGACGCCGAAGAAGAACTTGAACGGATTGCCGCACGTATTCAACGCCTGGGCGCGATCAACCTCGCCGCTATCGATGAGTACCAGCAGCAGTCCGAGCGTAAACGTTATCTGGATGCCCAGGACGCTGATCTGGTTGAAGCCCTGGACACCCTGGAAAACGTGATCCGCAAGATCGACAAGGAAACCCGCAACCGCTTTAAAGATACCTTTGATCAGATTAATGGCGGTTTACAGGCGTTATTCCCAAAAGTTTTCGGTGGTGGCAGCGCCTACTTGGAACTGACGGGCGAAGATCTACTCGATACAGGGGTAACGATCATGGCGCGGCCTCCGGGCAAGAAGAACAGCACCATCCATTTGTTGTCCGGCGGCGAGAAAGCCCTGACCGCATTGGCCCTGGTATTTGCCATCTTCAAGTTGAACCCTGCGCCGTTCTGCATGCTCGACGAGGTTGACGCGCCGCTGGATGACGCTAACGTTGGACGCTACGCTCGGTTGGTCAAAGAGATGTCCCAGACGGTGCAGTTCATCTATATCACCCACAACAAGATCGCCATGGAAATGGCCGACCAGTTGATGGGGGTGACGATGCATGAGCCGGGCTGTTCGCGATTGGTCGCGGTGGATGTGGAAGAGGCGATGGCGATGGTGGAATCCTGAACCACGCCGGGAGAGAGAATTTACAGCACGCTGTAGGGCGATTTACCGGTCTGGGGAAAGTGGCAAATGGACATATTTGTTCAAGGCATTTTGACAGACGGTGTAAAGTTATCTTTGGTCGTGCTAGTTTAATGTCAATTTTTCGTGTGCGTGGGCAAAACGTCAGTCAGAACATAGAGTTGGCGCCACGTTTTAAAGCGGTTTGCACGGTGCTAAACCCCTTATTTTTCAGCATTTTTTATTAGAGGCACGGGATTACATGGAAATCGGTCTGCGCGAGTGGCTGATCGTCATCGGCATCATTGTCATTGCCGGTATTCTTTTCGATGGCTGGCGCCGTATGCGCGGTGGCAAGGGCAAGCTCAAGTTCCGTCTGGACCGAAACCTGTCCAACTTGCCTGACGACGACGGCGCCGCCGAGCTGCTTGGGCCGCCCCGTGTGCTGGATACCCATAAAGAGCCGCAACTGGACGAGCACGACCTGCCGTCGATGAGCGCCCCGCTGCGTGAAGCCCGCGAACCGTCCTCCAAGCGCGGCAAGCGTGGTGGCGCGGCGGTTGCCGAGCCACACCAGGGCGACCTGAACCTCGACGTTGACGACGGCCCGAGCTTCAGCAGCCGTGATGATGATTTCCCGGACGAGACCGCGACCAAAAGCGCGTCGCGCCAATCGGTGAACGATCAGCCGGCTGCCGAAGAAGTGCTGGTCATCAGCGTGATCTGCCGCGACGCCGGCGGTTTCAAAGGCCCGGCACTCTTGCAGAACATCCTCGAAAGCGGCCTGCGTTTTGGCGAGATGGATATCTTCCATCGTCACGAAAGCATGGCCGGTAACGGCGAAGTGCTGTTCTCCATGGCCAACGCGGTCAAGCCGGGCACGTTCGATCTGGACGATATCGACCTGTTCAGCACCCCGGCGGTGAGTTTCTTCCTTGGTCTGCCAGGCCCGCGTCACCCCAAACAAGCGTTCGACGTGATGGTGGCCGCCGCCCGCAAGCTGTCCCAGGAACTCAACGGCGAGCTCAAAGACGACCAACGCAGCGTGCTCACCGCCCAGACCATCGAACACTACCGTCAGCGCATCGTCGAGTTCGAGCGTCGCGCCCTGACACAGAAACGCTGAGGAACGATCTTAAGCGTTGTCTGTAGAATCCGTGCACTAACATATTGAGCAGCTTCGGCTGCTCTTTTGCTTTATGAGAGAACACCCATGACCGCCGCCCATACCCGCATCCTCGAACTGCGCGCTGAACTGGATCAGCATAACTACCGCTACCACGTCCTCGACGAGCCGAGCATCCCGGACGCCGAATACGACCGCCTGTTCCACGAGCTCAAAGCCCTGGAGGCCGAGCACCCGGAACTGGTGACGCGTGATTCGCCGACGCAGCGGGTCGGCAGTGCGGCATTGTCGGCGTTCACCCAGGTCAAGCACGAGATCCCGATGCTCAGCCTGGGCAACGCCTTCGATGAAACCACCATGCTGGAGTTTGATCGCCGGGTCACCGAGGGCCTTGACCTGCCGGTGGGCGATCTGTTTGGCGCTGGCGCGGCGGTGGAATACAGCTGCGAGCCGAAGCTGGATGGCCTGGCGGTCAGCCTGTTGTACCAGGATGGCGAGCTGGTGCGCGGTGCCACCCGGGGCGACGGCACCACGGGCGAGGACATCAGCGTCAACGTGCGCACCGTGCGCAATATCCCCCTGAAACTGCACGGCACGGGCTGGCCAGCCACCCTGGAAGTGCGCGGTGAAGTGTTCATGTCCAAGGCCGGTTTCGAGCGGTTGAACGCCTCGCAACTGGAAGTGGGTGGCAAGACCTTCGCCAACCCGCGCAACGCTGCGGCGGGCAGCCTGCGCCAACTGGATTCGAAGATCACCGCCAGTCGCCCGCTGGAGTTCTGCTGCTATGGCATCGGCCAGGTGACCGCGGATATCAGCGACACCCATATCGGCAACCTCAAGCAGTTGCAGAAGTGGGGCATGCCCATCAGCCACGAGTTGAAGCTGGCCAAGGGCATTCAGGAATGCCTGGACTACTACCGCGACATCGGCGAGCGCCGCAATGCGCTGGGCTATGAAATCGACGGCGTGGTGTTCAAGGTCAACAGCATTGCCTACCAGCGTGAACTGGGCTTCCGTGCCCGCGAGCCGCGCTGGGCGATCGCGCACAAATTCCCGGCCATGGAAGAACTCACCGAGCTGCTCGACGTGGAATTCCAGGTCGGCCGTACCGGTGCGGTCACGCCGGTGGCGCGCCTCAAGCCGGTCAAGGTGGCCGGTGTGACCGTGTCCAATGCCACCCTGCACAACATGGACGAAGTGGCACGCTTGGGGCTGATGATCGGTGACACCGTGATCATCCGCCGCGCCGGTGATGTGATTCCGCAGGTGGTCTCGGTGGTCACCGAACGCCGCCCGGAAAACGCCCGCGCTGTGCAGATCCCGCAAAATTGCCCGGTGTGCGGTTCCCATGTGGAGCGCACGCAGTTGGTCAAGCGCAGTAAGGGCAAGGAAACCGTCAGCGAAGGCGCGGTGTACCGTTGCGTCGGGCGTCTGGCCTGCGGTGCGCAACTCAAGCAGGCCATCATTCATTTCGTCTCGCGCCGGGCCATGGACATCGACGGCCTGGGCGACAAGACCATCGAGCAACTGGTGGATGAACAGCTCATCGGCTCGCCGGCCGATCTCTACAAGCTCAAATACGAACAGATCATCGACCTGGAAGGCTTTGCCGATACCTCCAGCAAGAAGCTGATCAGCGCCATCGAAAACAGCAAGACCCCGACCCTGGCACGCTTTATCTACGCCTTGGGCATTCCCGATGTGGGCGAGGAGACGGCCAAGGTGCTGGCGCGCTCGCTGGCGTCCCTGGAGCGTGTTCAAAAGGCGTTGCCAGAGGTGCTGACGTACTTGCCGGATGTAGGGCTGGAAGTGGCCCATGAGATCCATAGCTTCTTTGAAGACGGTCACAACCAGCAGGTGATTGGCGCACTGTTGTCGCCAGACGAATGCGGCCTGCAATTGCAGGAGCAGGGCGAACTCAGCGCGGAATTCGCCGCCAGCACCACCTTGGGCGGTTTGCTCGACAAGCTGCACGTGCCTTCGGTGGGACCGGGCGCGGCGCAGAAGCTCGCGGACAAGTTCGGTTCGCTGGAGGGCATCATCAAGGCTGACTGGCTCGACATGCGCCAGGCGCTGCCCGAGAAGCAAGCCAAGGCTGTACGGGAGTTTTTCGACAATGCCGACAACGCCAACCATGCCCTGGCCATCGAGCAGCAGCTCAAGGACTTCGGCATGCACTGGCAGAGCGAGAAAAAGGTCGTTGAAGGCTTGCCCGAAGCCGGGCACACCTGGGTACTCACCGGCTCCCTGGAGTTGATGAGCCGCGATGTGGCCAAGGACAAGCTCGAAAGCCTGGGGGCCAAGGTGGCCGGTTCCGTTTCGGCGAAAACCCACTGCGTGGTGGCGGGACCGGGCGCCGGCTCGAAATTGGCCAAGGCCAATGAGCTGGGCCTGAAAGTACTGGACGAAGAGGCCTTCGTCGCCTTCCTGGCCAAGCACAACATCACCGTCTGATTGATCGTCCCCACGCTCCGCGTGGGAACGCATCCTGTGACGCTCCGCGTCACGGCCTTCGCGCAGACGCAGAGCGTCCAAGGCGGCATTCCCACGCGGAGCGTGGGAACGTTCTCTCCCGAGAAATGATCTAGTCTCTGTCACCCCAGGGAGAGATCGCCATGTTCCGCTACTTCGAGCAACTCAGCACGCGCATCGCCGCTCCGTTCATGGCCGAAACCTCGCGCAACAGCAAGGTGTGGCGATGCCGGTGTGGCCAGTCGCTGTTCTTTCGCAACAGCCAATGCCTGGCCTGCCAGGCGGCGTTGGGTTACCAGCCGCAGCAAAGCCGCCTGTCGTCCCTGCAACCTGGGCCGGTGGTCGGTACTTGGCTGGCCGACGACAATCTTGATGCTGGCGCTTTTCGGCGCTGCGCCAACCTCGACTCACCGGCTGCGTGCAACTGGCTGATTCCTGCCCACAGCACCGCGCCGTTGTGCGTGGCCTGTAGCCTGAACCGCACCATTCCTGACCTATCAATTGCGGAAAACCCCGAACGCTGGCGCAAGGTCGAAACCGCCAAGCGCCGCTTGGTGGCGCAACTGATCAGCCTGGGCCTGCAAGTGGTGCCCAAGAGCGTTGACGAAGAGACTGGCCTGGCCTTCGACTTTATCGGTATCGACCTGGAAGGCAACGCGCCCACCACCGGCCACGCCAATGGGCTGATCACCCTGGACATCAAGGAAGCCGATGACGCCCACCGCGAAAAAGTCCGCGTACAGATGCGCGAGCCGTACCGCACCTTGCTCGGCCATTTTCGCCATGAAGTCGGTCATTACTACTGGGACCGCCTGATCGCCAACAGCCACTGGCTCCCTCATTTTCGCAACCTGTTCGGCGACGAACGCGCCAGTTATGCCGAGGCCCTCGACCAGCACTACCAGAACGGCCCGCGCCCCGACTGGCAACTCACCTGCGTGAGCGCCTACGCCACCATGCACCCCTGGGAAGATTGGGCTGAAACCTGGGCCCACTACCTGCACATGATGGACGCCGTGGACACAGCCCTGGGCTTTGGCATGAGCGCCCGCGAGATGGACCTGGATTACCAGCCATTCCCGCTGACCACGCTCTACGACCCGCAACACCCTGGCGGCCCGGCATTCCTTTCCTTCGTCAATGCCTGGATCGAACTGGCCGGCATGCTCAACGAACTGTCCCGCGCCATGGGCCAGCCGGATTTCTACCCCTTCGTGCTGCCGCCCGCGGTGATTGCCAAGCTGCACTTTATTCACCTGGTCATCCAGGAAGAAGGCGGCAGGGCTGATGGGGTTATGGCAAGTGCTTGAGCCTTCTCATTTTTTAATCCGGAACCAACGGTTGTAACTTCCGATGAGATGGGTACAATGGCGCGGCTTGCCGAGAGGCAGCGTCGTTATGGTGACCCCATCGGTCCCCCCGCAACGATTACCCGTGAACCTGGTCAGAGCCGGAAGGCAGCAGCCACAGCGGGAACATTGTGTGCCGGGGTGTGGCTGGTGGGGTTGCCTCCATAACGCTCCCTTCTGCAGTCCCTTCTAAATCTCAAGTTATTTTCAGCCCGTCATCTGTGATGCTTCCTGCACAGTGCATGACGGTCATTTCCCGTCTAGTGGCATACTCCCAAGCGTCTCTTCCCCTGGCTACGAGGCTCTATGCACTCGGAACATTTCAATTTATCCAGCCCTGTTTTCTTGCCGATCACCGAGCACACCTGTGCGGGGTTGTTGGGCAGTGAGGGTTTCGATGCGCTTGTAGCCCTGAGTGAGCCCCAATTGGCGGCGGTGTTGGTGATCCAGAACCTGGCGCAGGTGCCGGAAAGCGACCTTAGCGCCAACGGTGCTGAAAAAGTGTTGGCCAAGCTGATTGACTGGGCAGTCGATGCCCGCCATTCGGCCAGTGTGTCCCTGCTCTCTGAAGCGCAGCGGCTGTTCGATCAGAGGAAGCTGTACTTCGGCCTCAATGTGGTCAAAAGCCTGAAGCTGCGCTTTCTGCTGGAGGAGGAAGTCCAGGCGCAGGACTACCTGTTACCCAGTGGCAAATGGGACGTCGAGTATAAAGTCCGCCATCTCAAGGCCAATGATCCGTTCAGCCAGCAGGTGATCACGCCCAGGCATCGCGAGCGCTGGTTGAGCGCCGAGCAGGACAAGCTGCTCAGAACCTTCCGTGCCAACCTGAACGAAGACCTGCATGTGCAAGGCTACGCAGGCATTGGCAAGAGTCACCTGCTGGTGGCCTTGCTGGAGCACCTGCGCCCGGAAAAGACCTTGCTGCTGGCACGCACCCCGGCAAAACTCGAAACCCTGCGTGCTCGCATGGTGGGAGCGCGGGAGCGTAAGGCCGGGCATACCTTTCAGGACTTCGCCCATGCTCTATTGCATGGCCCCAGGCCAAAGCCGCTGAATGCGCCGGTGAGGGTGCCGACCAAGCAGGCGCTCGCCCAAGAACTGAATATCTTTGGTTTTCGTCGCCTGGAAGGGCAAGCGGTAGTGGAGGTGTGCCTCAAGGTGCTTGAAGCCTACTGCCGCTCTTGGGAGTACAGCTTGTCGGCCCAGCATTTGCCGCATTTCAAGCAACCGCTCGCCGGCGTCGATGCCAGGGTGCTGCTCGAATATGCCAGCCGGTTGTGGGGCTACCTTGAGGCGAACCCGGCCTGGGGCCGGCATACCGGGTTTGAAGCCTTGTTGATGATCAAGCGCGCCAGCCTTGCAGGCTGCGTCGTCCCCGAGCGCTATACCCACGTGCTCATCGATGAGAGCCAGGACATCCCCGCGCCGTTGCTGCAAATCATCGAGCGCGGCCGCCAGGTGCTGATCACTTTGGGGGATGAGTATCAGCAGGCCAGTGGCGGCGTGGTCAAACGCGCCCGTGAGGTTCGCCATACCGACGTGTGCTACTCCGTGCGTTCCGGGCGCAATGTCGAGCGCCTGGTCAACCCGTTGATCAGCTTGCATTCGGAAAAAAGCAAATCGCTTTTCGAGGGCGCACGCGATGCCGATGTCGGCATTGAGTTTTATCCGCAGGGTTTTGTACCCCCGCAAGGTTGCGTGGTGTTGACCGCTTCCCATTGGGACACCATGCAGTGGGCGATCCAACTGAGCCACGCCCGTTGTGCGTTCGGCCTGGCGAGCAAAGAGGCCCAGCAGTCGCTCAAGCATTTCATGGACACGGTCATCGCGTTGTTCAAACCCGATTTCTATAGCAATGAGTTCAATGACCTCGGCCCCCATGCGTTTTTCAGTGACATGGCCGATTGGCAGCAGGTGCGCGAAGCCTGCCAGTTCGATGAGGCGTTTCTGTGGGTCGAGGCCGAACTGGAAAAAGGCTTTAACGTGGCGGATGCCACGCGTTTGAACAGATTGATCGGCCATCCGGACGAGCGCGTCCTGTTGATGCTGGCGCAGGATGCGGGCGGCATGGAGTTCGACCGGGTATTGCTTACGCCGGAACTGTTGACCAACGTGAAGTTCCAGGACGCCTACGCGTTCGATCAACGACTCTGTGCGGTGTATATCGCGATTTCACGAGCCCGGGTGCAGTTGTACCTGCCCTACGATGTGGTCGAGTGGCTCGACTACCACAAGTATCAAAAGGCCCGTGAATCCCACGGTTACTGACGGATTTAATCCGGCTGTTTCACAACTTTCATAAAGCCCTCTGGACAACCCGCAGACCGCCTTGTTAGCTTGCGCCGGCCACTTGTTTCAGAGTATGACAAGGGCATGGATTTGATATTGAAGTGCTATCGCTTCTTTCACTCACAAGGATGTCTGTCATGAAAAGCCTGCAAGGGTTGCCTCGTCTTATCAGTGCTTCGGTAGGGACGCCCGGCAAAGCCCGCAACTTGCCCGCCGATGTTCAGTGCATCCAGTATCTATTCAATTTGATCATTCCCAAGATGGGGTTTGCCTTGCTGGAAAACGGCAAGTGCGACGGCCAGTTGGTGCAGTGCATCAGCCAGTATCAGTTTCGCCATCTCAAGTACGCCCATCCCGATGGCGTGATCGACCCCACCGGGCGAACGTTCAACAGTCTGATCGAAGAGGCGCTGAAGGTGCCGGTGCGGGCTTTTCCTAACACGCGCATTCCGACGTTTCTCAACATTTTCGGCAATAACAACATCGATGCGGTACAGGCCACGGTCAATGTGTACCTGGACCGTGTGCGTGCGGTGATCGAGGCCGAGCGGCGTAACCGGCAGTTGATGATGCAGTCCACCTGCGACGGCGGGACGACCTTGAGCGATACGGATTTCCAGAACGCCGCCAAGCAATTGGGCAACGGTATTTCGGTGAATGTGGTCAAGGCGTTCGCCACGGTGGAGTCGGGCGGGAAAGTGGGGTTTGGGCCGGCCAAGTTGCCGATCATCGCTTTTGAAGGGCACCACTTTCGCAAGTACACCAAGCACATCTACGACCAGTCGCAGCCGCTGCTGTCGTATGTCTACAAGAAAAAAGCCGGCCCGCAATGGCAGACGAACAACAAGGATCAGGTCAAGGCCTGGGAGACCATGGCCACTGCCTTTGCGCTGGACCAGGAAGCGGCCTTGATGTCGGCCTCCTGGGGCATGTTTCAAATCATGGGGTTCAATTTCGCGGCGTGCGGATTCAAGACGGTGTTTGAGTTCGTGGCGTCATTGAAGGTCAATGCCGGTAATCAACTCAAGGCCTATCTCAGCCTTTGCAGCCACAACTCGGCCTTGTTGAGCGCGATGAAAAACAAGGATTTTACCGCCATGGCCCGAAACTATAATGGCGACGATTACGGCAACTATGACGTCCTGATGAAACAAGCCTACGAAGCCTTTGAAGGGAAGAAATAAGATGATTCGTTATCTGGCGATGGGAGTGTTGTCGTGGTGCGCCGTGGCGCCCGCGTTGGCCGGCTCGGCGGCGTTGCATTCAGGTAAATATGAAGGGCTGATGCTGGCGGTGACGCCTGGGCATCAGGTCGAGGGGTTCTATCAGGAATCGATGGGCGAGGGTGTGGCCCGTGGTTGCACGTTCTACCTGCAAGGCAAGCCCGAAGCGCTCACCACCTGGCGGGACGCTGCCTACCCAGGCAGTTTGGCCGCGGCGCCCGACGGGGTGACCCTGACCGTGGCGCAGGGCCGCCAACACCCTGGCTGCATCAATGTGCTGATGCCGGAAATCGCCACGGGCCTGGAGCTGAGCCAGACCGCCAGCAAACAATGGATCGGCTTGGTGACGGTGTCTGCCGACAAGGCTTACCTGCTTAAAACGCCGGGCGCCAAAGCGGCAAAGCGGCCCTACATCGTCAAGCATGACGTGGTGGGCGTACTGGCGTTCAAGGACGGTTGGGCGCAGGTGGAATTCATCAACGCTGACGACCGCTCTTTCACGGGCTGGATCAGCCAGGGCCAGTACGCACGGTTGGCTGCCCCGAAGCCCTAAATTGTAGGAGCGAGCAAGTCAGCCAAAGGTCTCGCGCAGTAGCCCGGCGAACGCATCTCGCGCCAGGTGCCGCTGGGTGTCCGTATGCCAGAACAACAGGTTGTCCACGGGCGTCAGCGCTTCAAAGCGATAAGACGCCAACTGATTGGCCTGTTCATAGCGCGCCAGGATCCCCTCGGGTGCCAACGCCACGCCAATCCCCGCGCTGACGCAACCGATGATCGTGCCCCAGCTTGCATAGCTGGCAATCGCTGGCTTGACGTTATGGGGCTTGAGCCAGTTTTCCAGGGCGGCGCGATAAGGGCAGCCCGGCGGCCATACCAGCAATGTACGGCCGGCCAAGTCCTCGGCGCTATTGATAGGCGCGCTGCACGCGCTGGCGATCAGCACCAGGCGTTCGCTGTAGACCACGCTCTGTTCCAGCTTCGTGCGTTTGCCGCCGGCGGCCACCAGCGCCACGTCCAGGCGGTGGTGCTGCAGGTCGTCCAGCAGTTGCGCCCAGGCACCGGTGACCAGTTCCAGGCTGACATTGGGATAACGCCGGTGGTATTCCGCCAGCAGCGGCGGCAAGCGCCCGCTGGCACTGGATTCCACCGCACCGATGCGCAAGGTGCCACGGGGAATGGCGCTGGCATCCACCGCGCGTTTGGATTCATCCACCAAGGCCAGGATACGTTCGCAGTAATCCAGGAAGATTTCTCCCGCAGCGCTGATCGCCAGCCCTCGGCCAGCACGGATAAACAGCGGCGTGCCCAACTCGCTTTCCAGCTGCTTGATGCGCGTGGTGATGTTGGACGGCACACAGTGCAATTGCAGTGCCGCCTGGGCCACGCTGCCGGTTTGCGCCACGGCTCGCACCATTTTCAGTTGGGCCAGTTCCATTGCTCAGTTCCAATGATTTCAGAAGTCAGAAACGCTTAATTGTCCTATGCCTGGCCTGGGCCAAGACTGGCAGCATTCCTTTTGCGTGGATGCTGTCGATGAATACTCCGTCACCTCTGAAGCTTACGCTAGTCATTGCCAGCGTCATCCTCTGCTGGGCGTATTCGCCCATCGGCGTACACATGGGGTTGCACAGTTATAGCCCCGGCCAATTGGCGCTGCTGCGGTTTTTGATCGCGTCGGTATTCATGGGCTGCGTGGCCTGGGGGGTGGGAATTGGACGGCCACCATTGCGCGACCTGCCGTGGTTGTTGGTGCTGGGCTTTTTCGGGGTGTTCCTGCACCACACTAGTCTCAATCATGGGCAGCAATGGGTGACGGCGGCAGCGTCGAGTGTGTTGGCACAGTCGGCGCCGTTGTTCAGTGTGTTGATCGCGTTTTTCTGCTTGAAAGAGCAGGTCAGCGCCTGGCGCTGGGGTTGCGTACTGTTGGGGTTGGCTGGCGTACTGGTGGTGATCTGGGGCGACCAGGGCATGGGCGATCTCAACCCACGGGGTTTGCTGATCTTGTTGGCGGCCTGCTCATGGAGTGTGTACTTCGCCATCCAGCGACATTACGCCCATCGCTACAGCCCGTTGACGATGGCGTGCTACATGGTGTGGTCCGGCACGCTGATGCTGTGCGTGAACCTACCGGGACTGCCCGCCGCCATCGTGCAGGCACCGATGGGGGAGAATCTCGCCGTGCTGGTGCTGGGTATTTTTCCCAGTGCCTTGGCCTATCTGGCCTGGGGTTACGTGTTGAAGCACGTCGAGGTCAGTCGTGCGTCGGTGGCGATGTACCTGATTCCACCGGTTGCCATGCTGATGGCCGCCACGCTGCTTGGCGAGCACGTCACCCTGCAGGTGATGCTGGGCGCAGTGGTCGTGCTGGCCAGCGTCGCCGCTATCAGTCTGGAAGGGCGTTGGCGCTCCAAGGTGCCAGCAAAACGTCCTCAGGTGCCCTCTGGGAGGCCAATCGAACAAGCTTCGTCAGATTAGACGAGCGTGCCGGATGCAATTTCCCCCTTGCTCCGCTAGCATTACCGGCTTCTGCTTCCCAGTTGCGACGGTTTTCGATGAGTTATCAGGTTCTTGCACGTAAATGGCGCCCGCGCTCGTTCCGCGAAATGGTCGGCCAGACCCATGTGCTCAAGGCTCTGATCAATGCCTTGGACAGCCAACGGCTGCACCACGCCTACCTGTTCACCGGTACGCGCGGGGTGGGCAAGACCACGATTGCGCGCATCATCGCCAAATGCCTGAATTGTGAAACCGGTATTACCTCGACGCCTTGTGGCACCTGTTCGGTGTGCCGTGAGATCGACGAAGGGCGTTTCGTCGACCTGATCGAGATCGACGCCGCGAGCCGTACCAAGGTCGAAGACACCCGCGAACTGCTGGACAACGTGCAGTACGCGCCGAGCCGTGGCCGCTTCAAGGTCTACCTGATCGACGAAGTGCACATGCTGTCCAGCCACTCCTTCAACGCCTTGTTGAAAACCCTGGAAGAGCCGCCGCCCTACGTCAAATTCATCCTGGCCACCACCGACCCGCAGAAACTTCCGGCAACGATTTTGTCGCGGTGCCTGCAGTTCTCCCTGAAAAACATGACCCCCGAGCGTGTGGTCGAGCATTTGACCCACGTGCTGGGCGTCGAGAACGTACCGTTCGAAGACGACGCGCTGTGGTTGCTGGGCCGTGCCGCCGATGGTTCGATGCGCGATGCCATGAGCCTCACCGACCAGGCCATCGCGTTTGGTGAAGGCAAGGTCATGGCCGCCGACGTGCGCGCCATGCTCGGTACCCTGGACCACGGCCAGGTGTTCGACGTGCTGCACGCGCTGATCGAGGGTGACGCCAAGGCGTTGCTCGAAGCGGTGCGCCACCTGTCGGAGCAAGGCCCGGATTGGAATGGCGTGCTTTCGGAAATCCTCAACGTATTGCACCGCGTCGCCATCGCCCAGGCCCTGCCGGAAGGCGTGGACAACGGTCATGGCGACCGTGATCGCGTATTGGCCCTGGCCCAGGCCTTGCCGGCCGAAGACGTGCAGTTCTACTACCAGATGGGCCTGATCGGTCGCCGCGACTTGCCCCTGGCACCCGACCCGCGGGGTGGCTTTGAAATGGTGCTGCTGCGCATGCTGGCGTTCCGGCCGGCAGATTCGGCAGACGCACCGAGACAGCCGCTAAAGCCAGTGGGGATCAGCCAGGCCACAGTTGATTCCGCCAAACCCGTGGCTGGGGCGGCCGTTGTCGCGCCAGTAGTTGCAGCGCCTGCGGTTGCTGTGCCTGAGCCGGTTGCGCCGGCACCTGAGCCTGAACCTGCGCCGGTTGCCGTCGCACCGGTGGTCGAGCCCGAGCCGGTCATTGAGCCCGAGCCCGAACCCGTGGTCGACTTGCCCTGGAATGACCCGGTCGAAGCGCAAGTAGAGCCCGAGCAACAGCCCGCCGTGGAGCCCGTGCTGGAAACCACCGGCGAGCAACCCGAGCTGACGCCGATGCCTACGCCGACTCCGGACAGCGTGGTGCCGGATGCCCCTGAGTGGGTATCGGCGCCCGTTCCTGAACCGACGGTCGCCCAGGTCGACGCGGCCACGCCGGGCATTGACCTGGATGACGAACCGCCGCTGGACGAAGACTACATCGAGCCGGACATGGATTCGGCCTACAGCTACCTGGACGAACTGGCCAGCGAGCACACCGCGGAACCGGCGCCCGAGCCCGAGGCAGAACCTGCCGCGGCCCCGGCTACCGGTCTGGCCCTGCAATGGCTGGAATTGTTTCCGAAATTGCCGATCTCCGGCATGACCGGCAGTATCGCCGCCAACTGCACCCTGATTTCCATCGAAGGCGACCACTGGCTGCTGCACCTGGACCCGGCCCATAGCGCCTTGTTCAACGCCACCCAGCAGCGCCGGCTCAACGATGCGCTCAACCAGTACCATGGGCGCACGCTGACCATTGCCATCGAGCTGATCAAGCCCGAGCAGGAAACGCCGGCCCAGGCCGCGACCCGTCGGCGCCTTAACCGCCAGCGCGAGGCTGAGGATTCGATCCACGCAGATCCGCTTATCCAACAAATGATGCAACAGTTCGGTGCGGTCGTCCGCCACGATACTATTGAACCTGTCGAAGCCCCGGTGCCCCAAGCGTCATGACACCGGGCTATTCATTGATCCACGTACTTTTGAGGTGATTCCCATGATGAAAGGTGGCATGGCCGGCCTGATGAAGCAGGCGCAGCAGATGCAGGAAAAAATGGCCAAGATGCAGGAAGAGCTGGCCAACGCCGAAGTCACCGGTAAAGCCGGTGGCGATATGGTCAGCGTGGTGATGACCGGTCGTCACGACATCAAGCGTGTCAGCATCGACCCAAGCGTATTGCCGGGCGTGGGTGAAGATGACCTGGAAATGCTCGAAGCGCTGTTCGCCGCAGCCGTCAACGACGCTGTGCGCAAGATCGAAGCCAACAGCCAGGACAAAATGTCCGGCGTGACCGCTGGCATGCAACTGCCACCGGGCATGAAACTGCCGTTCTGATACACGCTTTAGCTAGACTCAAATGCCAGGCATCGTGCCTGGCATTTTTTTCGCCGGTCGAAACATCGAACCCCAAGCCTTCACCGATGGTCTGCACCCTATACCGTTGAAACCACTCACCGATAAAGGAGCCCCGCTGATGCCTCAAGAAATGACGCTCAACCAACGCATCGTTCTGGTCTCACGCCCTCAAGGCGCCCCCACGCCGGAAAACTTTCGCCTGGAACGTGTCAGCCTGCCGGACCTGGCAGACGGCCAGGTGCTGCTCAAGACCCTGTACCTGTCTTTGGACCCCTACATGCGTGGACGCATGAGTGACGCGCCGTCCTACGCCGCACCCGTGGAAATCGGTGAAGTGATGACCGGTGGGGCTGTCAGCCGTGTCGAGCAATCGCGCAACCCGAAATTCGAAGTGGGCGACCTGGTGGTCGGCGCCACTGGCTGGCAAAGCCACTGCATTTGCGAAGGCCATAACCTGATCCCGCTGCCCAAGGGTCTGCCGAGTCCGTCGATGGCCCTGGGCGTACTGGGTATGCCGGGCATGACGGCCTATATGGGCCTGATGGATATCGGCCAGCCCAAGGCCGGGGAAACCCTGGTGGTGGCGGCTGCGTCGGGCGCGGTGGGGTCGGTGGTGGGCCAGGTGGCCAAGCTCAAGGGCTTGCGCGTGGTGGGCATCGCCGGTGGCGCGGACAAATGCCGCTATGTGGTGGATGAGTTGGGCTTTGACGCCTGTATCGACCACAAGAGCGAAGACTTTGCCCATGAACTGGCCCTGGCCTGCTTCAAAGGCGTGGACATCTACTTTGAAAACGTCGGCGGTAAAGTCTTCGATGCTGTGCTGCCTTTGCTCAACCCCAAGGCGCGCGTGCCGCTGTGCGGGTTGATCGCCGGCTATAACGCCCATGAAGCGCCCAGCGGCCCTGACCGTTTGCCGGCGCTGCAACGCACCTTGCTGACCAAGCGGGTGCGGATCCAGGGCTTTATTGTGTTCGACGACTATGGCGACCGCCAGCCGGAGTTCCTCAGCGCTATGGCGCCTTGGGTGCGCGAGGGCAAGATCAAGTTCCGCGAGGACGTGGTCGATGGCCTGGAGCAGGCGCCCGAAGCCTTTATCGGCCTGCTCGAAGGGCGCAACTTCGGCAAGTTGGTGGTGCGCGTCGCGCAGGATTGAGTATTTGACGCTAATCCGGGGCGCGGGTATAAACCGCGTCTCGTTGTTTTGTCGGACCCTTCGCCCATGAGCTTCAGCCCCCTGATTCGCCAACTGATCGACGCCTTGCGCACTTTGCCCGGCGTCGGCCAGAAAACTGCCCAGCGCATGGCGCTGCAACTGCTGGAGCGTGATCGCAGCGGCGGCACTCGCCTGGCCCAGGCCCTGAGCCAGGCCATGGAAGGTGTGGGCCATTGCCGCCAGTGCCGCACCCTTACCGAAGAAGAACTCTGCCCGCAATGCGCCGACCCGCGTCGCGACGACACGTTGCTGTGCGTGGTGGAAGGGCCGATGGATGTGTACGCCGTGGAGCAGACCGGTTACCGCGGGCGTTACTTCGTGCTCAAGGGCCACCTGTCGCCGCTCGATGGCCTGGGGCCGGAAGCCATCGGTATTCCACAACTGGTGGCGCGAATCGAAGAGCAGGGCACCTTTACTGAAGTGATCCTGGCGACCAACCCGACGGTGGAAGGTGAAGCCACGGCTCACTACATCGCTCAGTTGCTGACCAATAAAGGTTTGATTACTTCACGGATCGCCCATGGCGTACCGTTGGGTGGCGAGCTGGAATTGGTGGACGGTGGCACCCTGGCGCACTCGTTCGCAGGCCGCAAACCCATCGCGCTTTAAAACCCACTGCAGTCCCAATGTGGGAGCTGGCTTGTCGGGTCGCCGCATCGCTGCGATAGCATCACCACGGTGTACCTGAAAAACCGAGGCGTCTGCATCGCGGGCAAGCCCGGCTCCCACATTGGTTTTGTGTGACGGTAAAAAATGTATTCGGCTTGATAACCAAGCAAGCGCTTGGTAAGTTCGCTCCATCCCGCCATGGAGCTTGCCGATGTCTGCCTTTCAGGAATACTTCGATCCCAGCCACCAATTGGTCCGCGACAGCGTGCGCCGCTTCGTCGAACGCGAGATGTTGCCCGGCATCGAGCAATGGGAGGAAGCGGAAAGTTTTCCCCGCGAGCTTTACCTCAAGGCCGGTGCGGCGGGCGTTCTGGGCATCGGCTACCCCGAGGCGCTGGGTGGCAGCCACGAAGGCGATCTGTTCGCCAAGGTCGCCGCCAGCGAAGAGCTGATGCGGTGCGGCTCCGGTGGCCTGGTGGCCGGGCTCGGCTCCCTGGATATCGGCCTGCCGCCCATCGTCAAATGGGCCCGGCCCGACGTGCGTGAGCGCATAGCGCCTCTGGTGCTCGCCGGCGAGAAGATCATCGCCCTGGCGGTCACCGAGCCCAGCGGCGGCTCGGATGTAGCCAACCTGCAAACCCGCGCCGTACGTGAAGGCGAGCATTACCGCGTGAGCGGCGCCAAGACCTTTATCACCAGCGGCATTCGCGCTGATTTCTACACCGTGGCCGTGCGCACAGGTGGGCCGGGCTTTGGCGGTATCAGCCTGCTGCTGATCGAAAAAGGCATCCCGGGTTTCACCGTCGGCCAGCCGCTGAAGAAGATGGGCTGGTGGGCGTCGGACACCGCCGAGTTGTTCTTCGACGATTGCCGCGTGCCTGTGGGCAATCTCATCGGTGTCGAGAACATGGGCTTTGCCTGCATCATGGGCAACTTCCAGAGCGAGCGCCTGGCCTTGGCCCTCATGGCCAACATGACCGCGCAACTGGCCTTGGAGGAAAGCCTCCAGTGGGCCGCCCAGCGCGAAGCATTCGGCAAACCCATCGGCAAATTCCAGGTGCTCAAGCATCGCCTGGCGGAAATGGCTACCGCCGTGGAGGTTTCCCGCGAGTTCACCTATCGTCAGGCCGCGAAGATGGCCGCTGGCAAGAGTGTGATCAAAGAGATTTCCATGGCCAAGAACCTGGCCACCGATACCGCTGATCGGGTGACGTATGACGCGGTGCAAATATTGGGGGGGCAGGGGTATATGCGTGGCAGCCTGGTGGAACGGCTTTATCGCGATAACCGGATTCTGTCGATTGGTGGCGGGACGCGTGAAGTGATGAATGAAATCATCAGTAAACAGATGGGGTTGTAAACCGGGGTGTTCTTTCGGGCCTCATCGCGGGCAAGCCCAGCTCCCACAGGGGAATGCATTCCAAGGTGGGAGCCGGGCTTGCCCGCGATGACGGCAGTACTGCCGACCTTTATCTCTCGGTCAGCCCAAATTGCGTCAGGCAAAACGTCGGAATCCCCATGTCTGCCAAGCGCTGCGAGCCACCCAGCTCTGGCAAATCAATAATCGCCGCAGCCTCAAAAATCTTTGCCCCCATGCGCCGCACCAGGTTCGCTGCAGCAATCAGGGTGCCGCCGGTGGCGATCAGGTCATCGAACATCAGCACCGAATCGCCTTCGCACAGGCTGTCGGCGTGCACTTCCAGGAAGGCTTCGCCGTACTCGGTCTGGTAACCCTCGGCCAGCACGTCCGCCGGCAGCTTGCCTTGCTTGCGAAACAGGATGAGCGGCTTGTTGAGCTGGTAGGCGATGATCGAGCCGATCAGGAAGCCACGGGCATCCATCGCACCGATATGGGTGAAGTCGGCTTCGACATAGCGTTGGGCAAAGCTGTCGGCCACCAGGCGCAGGGCGCGGGGCGATTGGAACAGCGGCGTGATGTCACGGAAGATCACCCCAGGCTTGGGGAAGTCGATGACGGGGCGAATCAGGGATTTGATGTCGAACGAATCAAAAGTCATCGTCGAGGAGTCCAGAGCGGAAAACGGACTCGAAGTATACCTGCGGCCTCGCCGATTGGCGCGGCCGCAGCCTGGATCAGACCTCCAGGGAACCGCCAGCCAATGCACACAGCTGGATCGGGTCGAGGATATGCACCTCTTTGCCCTCGGCGGCGATCAACTGGTTCTGCTGGAAACGAGTAAACACGCGGGACACGGTCTCAACCGCCAGGCCCAGGTAATTACCGATCTCATTGCGCGACATGCTCAGGCGGAACTGGTTGGCCGAGAACCCACGGGCGCGAAAGCGCGCCGACAGGTTGACCAGGAAGGTGGCAATGCGCTCATCGGCGGTTTTCTTCGACAGCAGCAGCATCATTTGCTGGTCGTCACGAATCTCGCGGCTCATCACGCGCATCAATTGGCGGCGCAATTGCGGCAGTTGCAGGGCCAGTTCATCCAGGCGCTCGAATGGGATTTCGCACACCGAGGTGGTTTCCAGGGCCTGGGCCGACACCGGGTGAATCTCGGTGTCCATCCCCGACAGCCCGACCAACTCGCTTGGCAGGTGGAAACCGGTGATTTGCTCTTCGCCGCCGTCGCTGAGGCTGAAGGTCTTCAACGCGCCAGAGCGTACTGCATAGACGGAATCAAACTTGTCGCCCTGGCGAAACAGAAACTCGCCTTTTTTCAGCGGGCGGCCGCGTTTGACGATGTCGTCCAGCGCATCCATGTCTTCCAGATTCAATGAAAGTGGCAGGCAGAGGGGAGCCAGGCTGCAATCCTTGCAATGGGCCTGGCTGTGAGCGCGCAGTTTGACTGGCTCGGACATTTCTTAAATCCTTGTGGGAAAACACACATAAGACGTAAGGGTAACGCACTGGGGGGCACGGAGGCCAGCGTGTACAAAAAACCGACCGGTATATAAAGATTTGGCTAAAACCGCCGATAGTACTGCTATCGACTACAAATACGGCGGCTCAGACCATGTTAGCCCTCACTGCTCAACTCGCTTCGCGCACTCAGATCCAGGCACTGCCCGAACCCAAGAAAGCTGCCGAACCGGATGTTGCCGCGATCCCGACGACCGACGAAGCCAAGCCTGCCGTTTCGGTGACCATCTCCGGCGCCGCGATGAAAGCTGCTGCGGCGGAAAAAGCCACAAACAGTGACATCGACGACAGCGGCCTGGCGGACAACGTCAAGAATCTGCTCAAGATGATTCGTGAGATCAAAAAGCAGATTGCCGAGAAACAAGCCGAGATGGCTGCGGTAATGGCCGACAGAAATCTCAGCCCAGAACAGGCCCGTGCCCGACTCTCCGGGCTGCAGTCAGCGTTGAGCGCACTGCAAGCCAGCTTGACCAGCGCCCAGGCGTCCCTGACCAAGGCGATGAAAGACATGAGTGCCGGTGATGCAGTCAAGGCTGCCAGCCTGGCCATGAAGTAAGTACGTCTAGATGACCCGCGAAAATCGTTGCCTGTTCTGGTGCTCCAGGTAGGCATCGAACACCATGCACACTGAACGCACCAGCAAGCGCCCGGCCGGGAGCACACGAATGCCGTGGGCGTCCAACGCGATCAGGCCGTCGGCGGCCATCGTTTCCAGCTGCGGCCATAACTCGGCAAAATAACCGCGAAAATCGATGTTGTACGCCTGTTCGATCCCCTCGAATGCCAGGCTGAAATTGCAGATCAAATGCTGGATTACAGCCCGTCGCAACCGGTCGTCCGTAGTGCAGACCAGGCCGCGGCTGGTCGCCAATTGCGCACCCGCCAAGGCATTCTGGTACTGGTTCAGATCACTGCTGTTCTGGCAATACAGGTCGCCGATCTGACTGATCGCTGACACCCCCAGCCCAATCAAGTCGCAGTGCCCGTGGGTGGTGTAACCCTGGAAGTTGCGCTGCAGTTTGCCTTCTTCCTGGGCGACGGCCAATTCGTCGTCCGGCAGGGCAAAGTGGTCCATGCCGATGTAGCGGTAACCGGCTTGGGTCAGTTGTTCGATGGTGGTTTGCAGCATCAGCAGTTTTTCCGCTGGTGAGGGCAGCTCGTCAGTGTTGATCCGCCGTTGGGGCATGAAGCGTTCCGGCAGGTGCGCGTAGTTGAACACGGACAGGCGGTCAGGCTGTAAGCGGATGACTTCTTCCACGGTGCGCGCAAAGTTCAACGGCGACTGCTTGGGCAGGCCGTAGATCAGGTCGATATTGATCGAGCGAAATTGCAAGGTGCGCGCTGCATCGATCACGGCGCGGGTTTCTTCCAGGCTTTGCAGGCGGTTGACCGCCCGTTGCACCTCGGGGTCGAGGTCTTGCAGGCCGATGCTCACGCGGTTAAAGCCCAGTTCGCGTAGCAGGCCCATGGTGGCCCAGTCGGCTTCGCGCGGGTCGATTTCGATGCCGTAGTCGCCCGAATCGTCATCCAGCAAATTGAAATGCTGGCGCAGGCATTTCATCACCTGGCGCAGTTCATCGTGGCTGAGAAATGTGGGCGTACCGCCGCCCAAATGCAGTTGCTCCACGGGCTGCTGCGGGTCGAGGTGGCAGGCCACCAGCTGGATTTCCTGCTCCAGGCGCTGCAGGTAGGCCTGGGCGCGGCCACGGTCCTTGGTGATCACCTTGTTGCAGGCGCAGTAGTAACAAATGTTGGCGCAGAACGGCACATGCACATACAGCGACAGTGGCCTTACGGCCTTGCGGCTGTCACGCAGGGCGTGGAGCAGGTCGAAAGTACCGACCTGGCTGTCAAATTGTACGGCGGTGGGGTAGGACGTGTAGCGCGGCCCCGCCAAGTCGTAGCGGTGAATCAGATCTGTGTCCCAACGAATGGCGTCGAGCATGCGGGCGGTCCCCCGGATTGGCTAGTGGGCCGAGTCTAGGGGGAGGGCGGTGCAGGCATCTTGATTTGCATCAACGGGGAGCGGCGCTATGCCACAGGGCCTGTTAATGCCCCATTAGCCAGTGCTGATGGGGGCCGGGCAAGGTCCAGAGGCCGAAGATCATCACCAGCACCCCACCGGTCACCCGCACGCTGCGCTTGCGCAATAACGCCGTCACCCGTTCGGCGGCCAGCCCGGTGGCCAGTAACACCGGCCAGGTGCCCAGCCCGAACGCCAGCATCAGCAAGGCGCTGTCCAGTGCATTGCCCTGGCTCGCCGCCCATAGCAGGGTGCTGTAGACGAGCCCGCATGGCAACCAGCCCCACAGCGCGCCTAGCAGCAAGGCACGGGGCAGGCTGGACACCGGCAGCAAACGGTTGGCGACCGGCTGCAGATGCCGCCACAGGCCGCGTCCCAGGCTTTCGATACGGGTGAGGCCGCTCCACCAGCCGGCCAGGTACAGGCCCATGCAGATCAGCAGCAGCCCGGCAAGCACTCGCATGAACATCGCCGCCGGGCTGTTGGCCACCGCCCAACCGGCCAGGCCGATCAATAAACCGGCGGTGGCATAGCTGAGGATGCGCCCCAGGTTGTACGCCAGCAGCAGGCGAAAACGGCGGCTGCGTTGTTCCTTGGGGATCGCCAGGGTCAGCGCGCCCATCAGTCCGCCGCACATGCCCAGGCAATGGCCGCCGCCAAGCAGGCCTAGGATCAGCGCCGAGACCAGCAAGGGCGCCAGCTCAAGCATGGGGCGGCTCTTTGGGCGCTTGCTCAGGGTTGTTGGCTTCATCGATGGCGGCCAGGTGGTTCGGGTCCTGGTCGTCGAACAGCACGCTGTGGGCCGGGCCATCGAGGTCTTCGTACTGGCCGCTGTCCACGGCCCAGAAGAAGATGTAGATGGCCACGCCCACTAACAGCAGTGCCGCCGGAATCATCACGTAGAGAGCTGGCATCTGTACTCCATGCCCACGCGGCTCAGGCCGGCAGCGGGCGGGTTGCTGGGGCGGTCCCCGGCGCTTGCGCGCTCGGCAGGCGAGTGAGGCGCAACGCGTTGAGCACCACGGTCAACGAACTGAGGGACATGCCGATCGCCGCCCAGATCGGAGTGATCCAACCCAGGGCCGCAAACGGCAGCATAAGCCCATTGTACAACCCGGCCCACAACAGGTTCTCGATGATCACTCGGCGAGTGCGCCGCGCCAGGCTGAAGGCCTGCACCAGCGCATCCAGGCGGTTGGACAACAGCACCGCATCGGCGCTGGTTTTCGCCAGGTCCGTGGCCGAGCCCATCGCCACGCTGATATCAGCGGCGGCCAGCACCGGCACATCATTGACTCCATCGCCCAGCATCAGCACTTTGCGACCTTCTTTGTGCAGGTTTTGCAGTACCTTCAGCTTGTCGTCAGGGCGCAGGCTGCCGTGGGCTTCGTCGATACCCAGCTCAGAGGCGACACTGGCCACCATCGGCGAACTGTCGCCGGAGAGCAACAGCGTGCGCCAGCCCCGCGCCTTGCATGCGGCGAGCAAGGCGGGTGCGTCGCTGCGCAGGCGGTCATCCAGTACGAACCAGGCCAGCGCCCCGCTGCGGTCGCCCAGCAGCAGCCATTGCCCGGCTTCGTCCGGTGAGGCGGGAATCGCACAGCCACTGAGTTCACAGACAAAACCCGGCTGGCCGATGCGCAACAAACGTTCGCCCACACGACCTTCCAGGCCCAGGCCTGGGGTGCTCAGCACTTCATCGGCGGCCAGCGGCGCACGGCCGAAGGCACGGGCAATCGGGTGTTCGGAACGGTTCTCCAGGGCGGCGGCCAGGCCCAGGCATTGGTCGCTGTCCAGCGCACTCAAGGGCCGAATGGCGCGCAACGCCAGGCGCCCTTCGGTGAGGGTGCCGGTCTTGTCGAAAATCACCGTATCAACCTGGTTCAGGCCCTCCAGCACATGGCCGCGGGTCAGCAGCAACCCGAGACTGTGCAAGGTGCCGGTGGCGGCGGTGAGCGCGGTGGGCGTGGCCAGGGACAGAGCGCACGGACAGGTCGCCACCAGCATCGCCAGCACAATCCAGAACGCCCGCGACGGGTCCAGCTCCCACCACAGCAGGCCGATCAGCGCAGCGGCGATCAGCGAGCACAACAGGAACCACTGTGCAGCGCGGTCGGCGATCTGCGCCAGGCGCGGCTTCTCGGCCTGGGCGCGCTCCAGTAGGCGCACGATGGCGGACAAGCGCGTGTCATGCCCCAGGGCGCGCACCTGAACGGTCAGCGCGCCTTCGACATTCAGCGTGCCGGCCGTGACGTTGTCGCCCGTGCGCCGAGGTTGCGGCAGGTACTCGCCGGTCAGCAGGGATTCATCGATGCTGGATTGGCCGTCGAGAATCACGCCATCCGCCGGCAGTACGGAGCCGGGGTGTACCAGCACGCGATCACCCAGCGCCAATTCGCTAAGCAGGATGCGCTCGCTCTGGCCATCGTCTTTGAGGCGCAGGCAGGAGGCGGGCAACAGGTTGACCAGTTGGGCGGTGGCTGCGGCAGTGCGCTCCCGGGCGCGGCGCTCAAGGTAGCGCCCGGCCAGCAGGAACAGGGCAAACATGCCCACGGCATCGAAATACAACTCGCCTACGCCAGTGATCGCGGTCCAGATGCCGGCCAGGTACGCGCCGCCAATCGCCAGGGACACCGAGACGTCCATGGTCAGGTGGCGTGTGCGCAAGTCACGCAGGGCGCCTTTGAAGAAGGGCGCGCAGCTGTAGAACACGATGGGCGTTGTCAGAAACATCGCAACCCAGCGCAGGATGACGTGCAATTCCGGGCTCAGGTCGATATTGAATTCCGGCCAAGTGGCCATGGTTGCCATCATGGCCTGGAACCACAGCAAGCCGGCGACTCCCAGTTGTCGCAGGGCCAGTCGATTCTCGCTGGCCAATTGTTCGGCTGCGCGGTCGGCCTGATAAGGATGGGCGGCGTAACCGATATGGCGCAGCTCGCTGAGCAGTTGGCTCAACGGCAATTGCCCATCGGCCCAGCGCACGTGCAGGCGGTGGTTGGACAGGTTCAGTCGCGCTTCGGCCACGGCAGGCAGGCTGCGCAGGTGTTTCTCGATCAACCAGCCGCAGGCGGCGCAACTGATGCCTTCCATCAGCAGGGTGGTTTCGGCCAGCTCGCCCTGATGGCGTACAAAGGGTTTTTGCACATCGGCGCGGTCGTACAGCGCCAGCTCGTCCACCAACTGCACGGGCAGCGCCTCGGGGTTGGCCGAGGCTTCGCTGCGGTGTTGGTAATAGCTTTCCAGCCCGCCGGCCACTATCGCCTCGGCCACGGCCTGGCAGCCCGGGCAGCAGAGTTCACGGCGTTCGCCGAGGATCTGGGCGGTGAACCGACTGCCGGAGGGGACGGGTAGGGCGCAGTGGTAGCAGGGGGTGGGTTGGGTCATTGCTCAGTTCCGTAGATCGTTCCCACGCTTTGCGTGGGAATGTTGCCCGTGACGCTCTGCGTCACAAAGCAGACGCAGAGCGTCCAGCAAGGCGTTACCACGCAGAGCGTGGGAACGATCATCGTCTACTTCTTCAGGTCTTCAGCGCCCTGCAACGGTTCGTCACCCAGCAGCAAGTCCTTGTCGTGGCTGACCTCTTCTTCTTCGAACAGGCGCCAGGTGTTGCCGCCCTCCACGCCAAGCAGTTCCACGAAACGGCGACCTTCGACCTTGTCGGTGACCTGGCCGATGTAGCGACCGGGCTCGCTGTCGCTGCGGGTGAGGTTGATCTTGCGATCCTTCTCTGGCTGGGTCGGGGAGATCAGGTTCAGCTCCAGAGTATTTGGATTGCTGTAGCCAGTCAGTTGCAGCTCGACCTCGCCGGTCAGTTCGTCCAGGTGCAGCTTGCCGCGCAGTTGCAGGGTCTGGGCCAGGCGCTCGCGGTCCAGGGAACGGTTGATGCCTTTGCCGGCCTCGTAGTAGTTGTCGTTGACCAGGTTGTCCGGGTTGTTCACTGCGATGGTCACCATGGACAAGGTCAGGGTCACTGAGCAGGCCAGAATCGCGATGATGATCCAGGGCCAGAGGTGTTTGTACCAAGGGCTGGCGGCAGTAGTTGCGGGCATGCGTATGTTCCCCGTTAACGAACTTGTGGGCCGATGAATCGGCTCTTGGCTTCAATATGAACGCTGGTGTCATCGGCGTCCTTGAGGATGAAGGTCACCTCGTTGGTGCTCGACGGCAACTGCTCCGGCGCACTCGACAACTCCACCGGCATGCTGACGATATCGCCCGCGGCCACTTTGATCTCACGTCGGCCTTGCAGCTTGAGGTCTGGCAGGCCAGCGGCGTCGAGCACGTAGGTGTGGTCGCGCTGGTCTTTGTTCATGATCTTCAGGCTGTAGACGTTTTCGATGCGTCCTTCGGCGTTTTCACGGTACAGCACGCGGTCCTTGCTGACGTCGAAACCCACCAGCGAGCGCATGAAGAAGGCCGCCACCAACAGGCTGATCATCGCCAGCAATACCAGGGCGTAACCGATCAGGCGCGGGCGCAGCTTATGGGTTTTCTGCCCCGAAAGGTTGTGTTCGGTGGTGTAGCTGATCAGGCCGCGTGGGTACTCCATCTTGTCCATGATGTTATCGCAGGCATCGATACAGGCGGCGCAGCCGATGCATTCGATTTGCAGCCCGTCGCGGATATCGATACCGGTAGGACACACCTGCACGCACATCGTGCAGTCGATGCAGTCGCCCAGGCCCTGGGCCTTGTAGTCGGTACCCTTTTTACGTGGGCCACGCACTTCGCCACGGCGGGGGTCATAGGACACGATCAAGGTGTCCTTGTCGAACATCACGCTCTGGAAGCGCGCATAGGGGCACATGTAGATGCACACCTGCTCACGCAGCCAGCCGGCGTTGCCGTAGGTGGCGAGGGTGAAGAAACCCACCCAGAAATACGACCAGCCATCGGCCTGGCCGGTGAAGAAATCGAATACCAGTTCACGGATCGGTGAAAAGTAGCCGACAAAAGTGAGGCCGGTGGCAAAGCCGATCAGCAGCCACAGGCTGTGCTTGCTGAATTTGCGCAGGAATTTGTTGGCGCTCATGGGCGCCTTGTCGAGCTTGATGCGCTGGTTGCGGTCGCCTTCGGTGACCTTTTCGCACCACATGAAGATCCATGTCCACACGCTTTGCGGGCAGGTATAGCCGCACCACACGCGCCCGGCGTATACGGTGATAAAGAACAGGCCAAAGGCCGCGACAATGAGAATGCCCGACAGCAGGATGAAATCCTGAGGCCAGAACGTTGCACCAAAAATAAAGAATTTACGCTCCGGCAGGTTCCACCATACCGCCTGGTGACCGCCCCAGTTCAGCCACACGGTGCCGAAGTACAGCAGAAACAGAGCGGCACCGCCGACCATGCGCAGATTGCGGAACAAGCCAGTGAAGGCGCGGGTGTAAATCTTCTCACGCGAAGCGTAGAGGTCGACGGTTTTGGCAGGCGGGGTAACGTCATGTACCGGTATCTGGTCGCTCATCATTGCATCCCACGGCGGTGGAGATTTGCCTCGGCCAGTACGTGCCAGCCGGGGTCAAATTAAGGGTGTTGCAGTGGCCTAATGATACGCCCCCGATGGTGCGCAAAGGGTGCGACCTTTGGTCGCGTTGGGGGAAATCAATTGATGGTGTACGTGACCTGGATCAATTGACTTGGCAAGTATGGACGGTTTTTGTGGTTGTGGTGACGCGGCAGGTCTCAAGGCCATCCCGTCAACAGGCCCGGTCTTGAATGTGCAGGAGGACAAATGTGGGAGCTGGCTTGCCTGCGAAAGCGATGGGCCGGTCAGCCTATTTGTGACGGACAGAGCGCTTTCGCAGGCACGCCAGCTCCCACCCCGGATCTAAGCTTTTCAAGAAATGACCCCGCCGCTCTCTCAGTGGCGAGGCCATGGCGTGCTCAGCTAACTTTACTGCTCCTCAGCCTTCTTATCCCCATGAGACAAGCTATACACATACGCCGCAAGCAAGTGCACTTTGTCATTGCCCTGCAACTGCTCCTGCGCCGGCATCTGGCCCTGGCGGCCATAACGGATGGTCTGCTGCAGTTGCGCGAAGCTTGAACCGTAGATGAACGCACCCGGATGCGTCAGGTCGGGCGCGCCCATGGCTGGGGTGCCTTTACCAGCCGGGCCGTGGCAGGCCACGCAGTTGGCGGCGAAGAGTTTCTCACCGTTGGCCACATCGGCCTTGGCGCCTTCCGGCAGTTTGCGGCCATCGAGTTGGGTCACCACAAAGCCTGCTACGTCAGCCACGCCTTGCTCACCGATGACTTCGGCCCAGCCCGGCATCACCGCGTGGCGGCCCTTCATGATGGTTTCCTTGATGGTGTTGGGTTCACCGCCCCAGCGCCAGTCGGCGTCGGTCAGGTTGGGGAAGCCGTAGGCGCCTTTGGCGTCGGAGCCGTGGCACACCGAGCAGTTGGAGGCGAACAGGCGGCCGCCCATCTTCAAGGCTTGCGGGTCCTTGGCGACTTCTTCAATCGGCATCGACGCGAATTTGGCGAAGATCGGCCCGAACTTGGCCTCCGACCTGGCCATTTCCTTTTCCCACTCGTGCACGCCGGTCCAGCCGGTCTGGCCGTTGGCGAACGGGGTTTGCTTGTCGTTGTCGAGGTAGTTGTAGCCTGGCAGCAGGCCCTTCCAGTTGCCGAGGCCAGGGTAGAGCACCAGGTAACCAAGGGCGAAGACGATGGTGCCGACAAACAGCATGAACCACCACTTGGGCAGCGGGTTGTCGTACTCCTCGATGCCGTCGAACGAGTGGCCGACGGTCTCGTCCGTCTGCTCGGTGCGCTGGCCCTTGCGGGTCGACAGCAGCAGCCAGGTCAGGGCGAAGATGGTACCCAGACTGAGGACTGTGACGTACAGACTCCAGAACGTAGTCATTCTTTGTTACTCCTAGAAGCTTGCTCGACGTGCTTGATGGCTTCGGGGTCATCTGCGAAGGGCAGCATGGTCGCGTCGTCAAACTCCGACTTGCGCCGTGGGCTGAACACCCACAACGCCAGGCCGATAAAGGCCACCATCACCACAACGGTGCCCAGGCCACGAATCATCCCGATATCCATGTAGGTCACCGTTTGCTTTTGATGATGGTGCCAAGGCCTTGCAGGTAGGCCACCAATGCGTCCATTTCGGTCTTGCCCTTCACGGCGGCGGCCGCACCGGCGATGTCTTCGTCGGTGTAGGGCACGCCCAGGGTGCGCAAGACTTCCATCTTCTTCGCGGTGTCCTTGCCGTCGAGCTTGTTTTCCACGAGGAACGGGTACGCCGGCATTTTCGACTCAGGCACGACGTTGCGCGGGTTGTACAGGTGCGCACGCTGCCAGTCATCGGAGTAACGCCCGCCCACACGGGCCAGGTCCGGGCCGGTGCGCTTGGAACCCCACAGGAACGGGTGGTCCCACACGCTTTCACCGGCGACCGAGTAGTGGCCGTAGCGTTCGGTTTCGGCGCGGAAGGGGCGGATCATCTGCGAGTGGCAGCCCACGCAACCGTTGGCGATGTAGACGTCGCGGCCTTCCAGTTCAAGGGCGGTGCGCGGCTTCATACCTTCGACCGGCTTGTTGGTCACGTCCTGGAAAAACAGTGGGACGATTTGGGTCAGGCCGCCAATGCTCACGGCGATGACCATGAAGAAGGCCAGCAGGCCGATGTTCTTCTCGACGACTTCATGCTTCATCAGTGAGCTCCCACAACGGCGATCTTGGCGGCGGCTTCGGCTTCTACAGGGTCGCTGGCACGCACGGTGCGCCAGACGTTGTAGGCCATCAACAACATGCCACTGGCAAAGAACGCACCGCCCAGGGCACGTACAATAAAGCCCGGGTGGCTGGCTTGCAGCGCTTCGACGAAGGAATAGGTGAGGGTGCCGTCATCGTTGATCGCACGCCACATCAGGCCCTGGGTGATGCCGTTGACCCACATCGAGGCGATGTAGAGCACGGTGCCAATAGTGGCCAGCCAGAAGTGCGCGTTGATCAGCCCGACGCTGTGCATCTGCACGCGGCCGAACAGTTTGGGGATCATGTGGTACAGCGCGCCGATGGAGATCATCGCTACCCAGCCCAGAGCGCCGGCATGTACGTGGCCGATGGTCCAGTCGGTGTAGTGGGACAGCGAGTTGACGGTCTTGATTGCCATCATCGGCCCTTCGAAGGTCGACATGCCGTAGAACGCCAGGGACACCACCAAAAACCGCAGGATCGGGTCGGTGCGCAGCTTATGCCAGGCGCCCGAGAGGGTCATCATGCCGTTGATCATGCCGCCCCAGCTTGGCGCCAGCAGGATGATCGACATCGCCATGCCCAGGGACTGTGCCCAATCCGGCAAGGCGGTGTAGTGCAAGTGGTGAGGGCCGGCCCAGATGTACAGGGTGATCAGCGCCCAGAAGTGCACGATGGACAGGCGATAAGAGTAGATCGGACGCTCGGCCTGCTTGGGCACGAAGTAGTACATCATCCCCAGGAAACCGGTGGTGAGGAAGAAGCCTACGGCGTTGTGGCCGTACCACCACTGGATCATCGCGTCCGTTGCGCCGGAATAGGCCGAATAGGACTTGAACAGGTTCACCGGCAGGGAGGCGTGGTTGACGATGTGCAGCATCGCAGTGACCACGATAAAGGCCCCGTAGAACCAGTTGCCTACGTAGATGTGCTTGGTCTTGCGCTTGACGATGGTGCCGAAGAACACCAGGCCGTAGGTCACCCACACAATGGCAAGCAAAATGGCGATCGGCCATTCCAGCTCAGCGTATTCCTTGGTGGTGGTGTAGCCCAGGGGCAGGCTGATGATGGCGCCGACGATGACCGCCTGCCAGCCCCAGAAGGTGAAGGCGGCAAGACCATCGGAAATCAGTCGCGTCTGGCAGGTGCGCTGCACGACATAGTAGGAGGTGGCAAACAGTGCACATCCGCCGAAGGCGAAGATCACCAGGTTGGTGTGCAGCGGGCGCAGGCGGCCGAAGGTCGTCCAGGGCAGGTCGAAATTCAATTGCGGCCAAACCAGTTGCGAGGCGATGAACACCCCGAGCCCCATGCCAAGGATCCCCCAGACCACCGTCATGATGGCGAACTGGCGGACTACCTTATAGTTATAAGCAGTCGGACTGATTGCTGTGCTCATTCTAAGGTTCCACGGTTTAGGTTTTTTTATAGGTAAAATCGGCCGCAAGTATGTAGAAACCGAGGGGCCATTGCAACGCAATGGCTGACCTGTATCAATGCGTTCCACGCCAGATTCTGCGCCCTTTCCATGTTTGGTGTAAGGATAAAGACCGAAATAGAAAGCTGATCAAGTGGACAGGAATTTTAGGGGGCGCAACGAATACCGTCGCCTACGCCAGAATTGCTCCACTGTGGGAACAAGCGTAGACCCGAATAGGAGGAGGGGAAAGTTGGGTTTGGACGGGGTGCGACACTTGGTCGCGACTTGTGCCTGTGGCGAGGGAGCTTGCTCCCGTTGGGCTGCGCAGCGGCCCCAAAATCGTGGGAGCGCTTCGCACTCCAGCGGGAGCAAGCTCCCTCGCCACAGGTAGAGCTTTTACTGCGGTTGGCTATCTGGCGTTGCACCATCAGCGTTATGGGACAGGCTGTACACGTAAGCCGCCAGCAGGTGCACTTTGTCATTGCCTTGCAGCACGTCCTGGGCCGGCATCTGGCCCTGGCGACCATGGCGGATGGTCTGCTGCAACTGTGCCAGGCTGGTGCCGTAGATAAACCCGGCAGGCTCGGTCAGGTTGGGCGCGCCCATGGCTTCCACGCCGTGACCTTGCGGACCATGACACGCCACGCAGGTGGTGCTGAAGGCGGCTTGGCCGGCTGCCAGGTCGGCGGTGTTGTCGGCGGGCAACGGCAACTTGGCCAGGTCGTGGCGCACGTAAGCGGCGACGTTTTTCACCCCGTCCTCGCCCAGCACTTCACCCCAGGCCGGCATCGCCGCATGGCGACCGTTCAGGATGGTGGCCTTGATGGCCTCGGCCGAACCGCCCCAGCGCCAGTTGCTGTCCGCCAGGTTGGGGAAGCCATAGGCGCCCTTGGCGTCCGAGCCGTGGCATACCGCGCAGTTGGAGGCGAACAGGCGACCGCCCATCTTCAATGCTTGCGGGTCCTTGGCCACTTCTTCTACCGGCATGGCCGCGAACTTGGCGAAGATCGGCCCGAACCTGGCGTCGGCCTTGGCCATTTCCTTGTCCCATTCCTTGGTCTGGGTCCAGCCGTCCTCATAGCCCGGCAGTACACCTTTCCAGTTGCCCAGGCCCGGGTAGAGAATCAGATAGCCGACGGCAAACACCAGGGTGCCGGCGAACAACATGAACCACCACTGGGGCAGCGGGTTGTCGTATTCCTCGATACCGTCGAAGGCGTGGCCCATGGTCTGGTCGACGCTGCCCTTGGTCTCGCCCTTGCGAGTGCCGACCAACAGCCAGGTCAGGCCGATGAGGCTGCCCAGGGTCAATACGCAGATCCATGTACTCCAGAACGTAGTCATGGCCGAGTGCTCCTTGTGGCTGGCTCTGCTTGAGCGTCGGGTGGGGAAGGTTCATCGGCAAACGGCAGCAGGCGCGCCTGCTCGAATTCCGCGTTGCGGCGGTTGTTGAACACCCACAGCGACAGGCCGATAAAGGCGATGGCGACCACCAGCGTGCCAAGGCCGCGGATGGTGCCCGCATCGAATTCAAATCCCATGGCTCACCTCTTGCTCTTGATGGCAGTGCCGAGCACTTGCAGGTAGGAAACCAGCGCGTCCATCTCGGTCTTGCCCTTGAGGCTGGCGACGGCGCCGTTGATGTCGTCGTCGGTGTACGGCACGCCGAGGGTGCGCATCACTTTCAACTTGGTCTCGGTGTGGCTGCTGTCGACGGCGGCGGTGACCAGCCATGGGTAGGCCGGCATTTTCGACTCTGGCACCACGTTGCGCGGGTTGTACAAGTGCGCGCGGTGCCAGTCGTCCGAGTAGCGCGCGCCAACGCGGGCCAGGTCCGGCCCGGTACGCTTGGAGCCCCACAAGAACGGGTGGTCCCACACGCTTTCGCCAGCCACCGAGTAGTGGCCGTAGCGCTCGGTCTCGGCGCGGAACGGGCGGATCATCTGCGAGTGGCACTGCACGCAGCCTTCGCGGATGTAGATGTCGCGGCCTTCCAGTTGCAGCGCGGTGTAGGGCTTCATGCCTTCGACCGGCTTGTTGGTCACGTCCTGGAAGAACAGCGGGACGATCTGGGTCAGGCCGCCGATGCTCACGGCGAGCACCATCAGCAGCATCAACAGGCCGACGTTCTTTTCAATCGTTTCGTGTTTCATCATCGACTCCTCAGGCCATCTGCGCGGCAGCGGTGACTTCGGCAGGTTGCGCCGAACGCACGGTGCGCCATGTGTTGTAAGCCATCAGGAACATGCCGCTGAGGAAGATCGCACCGCCCACCAAACGCACGATGAAGCCAGGGTGGCTGGCCACCAGGGTTTCGACGAAGGAGTAGGTGAGGGTGCCGTCTTCGTTGACCGCACGCCACATCAGGCCCTGGGCGATGCCGTTGACCCACATCGACGCGATGTAGAGCACGGTGCCGATGGTGGCCAGCCAGAAATGCGCGTTGATCAGGCCGAGGCTGTACATCTGCTCGCGACCGAAGATTTTCGGGATCATGTGGTACAGCGCGCCGATGGAGATCATCGCCACCCAGCCCAGCGCCCCGGCGTGTACGTGGCCGATGGTCCAGTCGGTGTAGTGGGAGAGGGCGTTGACGGTCTTGATCGCCATCATCGGGCCTTCGAAGGTCGACATGCCGTAGAAGGCCAGGGAGACAACGAGGAAGCGCAGGATCGGGTCGCTGCGCAACTTATGCCAGGCACCCGAGAGGGTCATCATGCCGTTGATCATGCCGCCCCAGCTTGGCGCCAGCAGCACCAGTGACATCACCATGCCCAGGGACTGCGCCCAGTCCGGCAAGGCGGTGTAGTGCAAGTGGTGAGGGCCGGCCCAGATGTACAGGGTGATCAGCGCCCAGAAGTGCACAATCGACAAGCGATAGGAATACACCGGGCGTTCGGCCTGCTTGGGCACGAAGTAGTACATCATGCCGAGGAAACCCGCAGTGAGGAAAAAGCCTACCGCGTTGTGCCCATACCACCACTGCACCATGGCATCCGTCGCCCCGCCGTACAGCGAGTAGGACTTGGTCAGGCTGACCGGGATTTCCAGGTTATTGACGATATGCAAGATGGCCACGGTGATGATGAACGCGCCGAAGAACCAGTTGCCCACATAGATATGCTTGGTCTTGCGCTTCATGATCGTGCCGAAGAACACGATGGCGTAGGCGACCCAGACGATGGTGATCAGGATGTCGATCGGCCATTCCAGCTCGGCGTATTCTTTGGAGCTGGTGTAGCCCAGTGGCAGGCTGATCGCGGCCAGCAGGATCACAAGCTGCCAGCCCCAGAAGCAGAACGCGGCGACTTTCGGCGCGAACAGCTGCGTCTGGCAGGTGCGTTGCACCGAGTAAAAGGAGCTGGCGAACAGCGCACAGCCACCGAACGCGAAGATCACCGCGTTGGTGTGCAAAGGGCGCAGGCGACCGAAGCTGGTCCAAGGCAAATCGAAGTTGAGCGCAGGCCAAACCAATTGGGCAGCGAGAAAAACCCCGAGCCCCATGCCGACGATGCCCCACACCACCGTCATAATGGCGAATTGGCGGACCACCTTGTAGTTATAGGCGGTACTTAAAGTAGTGTTCATGGTTCCCCATCCACGGTTCAACCCAAGCAAGTGCGGCACTTGGGCTGGAGTTATAGGCAGACTAAAAAGCGAGGCAAGCATGGGCAAAGAGCACAAGGCCAGTATTGACGGGGATCAATGGGCGCAGTGTGTACGGGAACATGGCTGGTTGTGGGATGTCGCCACCGGCGCGACGTCGGGTGAGCCGGTCACGCTGATCCTGGCCCACGGCGCTGGCGCACCGATGGACTCGGCGTTCATGAACGATATGGCCGCACGCCTTGCCGGGCATGGCGTGAGCGTGTTGCGCTTCGAGTTTCCGTACATGGCCCAGCGTCGCGTGGACGGCGGCAAACGCCCCCCGAATCCGGCGCCGAAACTGCTGGAGTGCTGGCGCGAGGTGTATGCCGAGGTGCGACGTCATGTCGCTGGGAAACTGGCGATGGGTGGCAAGTCCATGGGCGGGCGGATGGCCAGTTTACTGGCCGATGAACTGGGCGCCGATGGGTTGGTGTGCCTGGGCTATCCGTTCCATGCGGTGGGCAAGCCAGAGAAACCCCGGGTGGAGCACTTGGCTGCGCTTACGACGCCCACCTTGATTGTGCAGGGCGAGCGCGATGCCTTGGGCAATCGTGCGGCGGTGCAGAGTTATGACTTGTCAGAGAGCATTGAGGTGATGTGGTTGGCGGCGGGGGACCATGACTTGAAGCCGCTGAAGGCTTCGGGGTTCAGCCATGAGCAGCACTTGGAGGCGGCGGCGGTGCAGGTGGCTGAGTTTCTCCGGACCTGTTAGCGCCCTATCGGGGGCAAGCCCCCTCCCACATTGGGCTGGGTTCACCTATTTCTATCGGTGAATACCGTCCAGTGTGGGAGCTGGCTTGCCTGCGATAGCAGTTTATCGGTTAAAACGCTCTACCAGCGAATACTGGGTATTGGCGGTATGCGTCAACTCTTCACTCAGTTGCGCCGAGTTCATCGCCTGCTCCGAGGTCTGGTCCGCCAACAGCGCAATGGTGCTGATGTTGCGGCTGATCTCCTCGGCCACCGCACTTTGCTCCTCGGTTGCGGCTGCGATCTGAGTGGTCATGTCGGTGATATTGGCCACCGCCTCACTGATACCTACCAAGGCCTGGTCTGCTTCCATCACCCGTGCCACACCTTCTTCGGCTTGGCGGTGCCCGGCGTCCATGGTTTGCACGGCCGCAGCCGCGGTGTGTTGCAGCTTGGCGATCAGGGTATGGATCTGCCCGGTGGATTCGGCCGTACGCTGCGCCAGTTGGCGCACTTCATCGGCGACCACTGCAAAACCACGGCCCATCTCACCGGCACGCGCGGCTTCGATAGCGGCGTTAAGTGCCAGCAGGTTGGTCTGGTCGGCAATGCCTTTGATCACATCAACCACGCCGCCGATTTCATCGCTGTCTTTGGCCAGTTGCGTGACGGTCACACCGGTCTCTCCAACGGCTGCCGAAAGACGCTGAATCGCCTCGCGGGTTTCCCCGGCGATATCGCGGCCGCGGCCGGTCAGGCGGTTGGCTTCCTGGGTGGCGTCGGCGGTGCGCTGCACGTGGCTGGCCACTTCTTGGGTGGTCGCCGCCATCTGGTTTACCGCAGTGGCCACCTGTTCGGTTTCCACGCGCTGGCGTTCCAGGCCGCTGGAGCTGTTGTGCGCCAGGGTGTTGGATTGCGCGGCCTGGTCGTTGAGGTGCTCGGCGGTGTCCTGCAGGCGGGTAAGACAGGTCTTCAGACGCGCTTCCTGGCTGAGGATCGACATTTCCAGGCGCGCTTGTGCGCCACGGCTGTCGGTGTACATCTGCGCGATCAACGGGTCGGACGTGGTCTGTTCGGCCAGGCGCAGCAAACGCTTGAGACCGCGCTGTTGCCAGCTCAAGCCCAGCAGGCCCAACGGCACCGACAGCGCCGCTGCCAGGGCAAAGCCCCATTGGGAGGTGAGGGTGGCGCCGATCATGAAGCTTAACTGGCTGACCAGGATAAACGGCAGCCAGTCCTGCAACACCGGCAGCCACTTGTCCCGTTGGGGGACGGCCGACTTGCCTTGGTTGATGCGTTGATAGAGCGCTTCGGCCCGGCGGATCTGCTCGGCGGTGGGCTTGATGCGCACCGATTCGTAGCCGATCACCTGGTTACCGTCGAAGACCGGCGTCACATAGGCGTTAACCCAATAGTGGTCACCGGTCTTGCAGCGATTCTTGACAATGCCCATCCATGGCAAGCCTTGTTTGAGCGTGGACCACATATGCGCGAACACGGCCGGCGGCACATCCGGGTGACGCACCAGGTTGTGTGGCGCGCGCACCAGTTCTTCGCGGGTGAACCCACTGATTTCGACAAAGGCGTCGTTGCAGTAGGTAATCACACCCTTGGCATCTGTGGTGGAGATCAACCGTTGCTGAGCGGGGAAGGTACGTTCGCGCTGGGTAACGGGTTGGTTATTACGCATGATTGTTCAATCCGCAAGGCTTTCAGGGGGTATCGGCCATGCGGGGCATTTATTTAACTTATTTTTGCAACAATCCTGCGAACAGCGTTGCCTCTGTAGAAGGCAGGCTTAGCCGGCGAGCATCGGGTAGGTAAACAACCCGAAGTGCAGCAGATTCAAGCCAAAATGCGTGGCAATCGCCGCGCCTAGCCCGCCGAACCGATACGCCAGGCCGTAGCCCACGCCCGCAATACCCGCCAGCAGCATCCACTGCCAACCCGCAGCAAAATACACCAGGCCGAATAACAGCGAGGCCAGCAGCAGCGCGAGGTTCTCGCCATAGGGCAGGTGTTTGAAGCGTTGGCTCAGGCCGCCCTGGATATACCCGCGAAACAGCGCTTCTTCGACCAACGTCACCAGCAGCAGGTTATTCAACACCCACAGCCACGCCTCGTCCGGCCACTTGGGTGCCCAACTGATCATCCCCAGCAGGGCCGCGCCACCCAAGGCGGCGATGGCGGCCAGAGTCAGGGCCATGGCCGTGACGCAGATCGACAGGCGCAATGAACGCCGCGCCACAATCCACGGGCAGGCCAGCAACAGCCAGAAGCCGATCAGGGGTTTGTCCTGGTTCAGGTACATCGAGAAGGGCACGGAGTCCGGAGTAAATCGCTGGGGCGCAATACCGCGGCCGTTATAGAAGCCCGGTAGCCAGTGCATCGCCAGGCCCAGGGCCAGGACAATAAACAAGCCGTGGCCAAGGTAGCGTGCCCAAGGGTTGCGTTGCTGGCGTACGGCATACCCGGCCACCAGCAACAGTGCGATGGAGACCGCCGCCAGTACGCCCAGTTGGCCGTAGATCAAAGCCACGACATAGCCAATGGAAAGTAGGGTGAGGTACAGCCAGGGCAAAGCAATCATGTGAAATCCTTGGAAAAAAACTGGGCGGCATTATAGCGAGCGGTCTGCCTGGACGGCATGAAAACTCCTCCACCCACAGGGTGAGGTGAAAGGATTGCAAAATGTATTTGCGGCTGGTTATAGTCGTCGCGTCTTCATCCCTTCAAAAAGATCAGCACATGCCAGCTTCCCAGCGCATAGCGGTAGTCGATTCAGCGGTCAACGCTGTGGTCGTGCCGTGCCGTGGCAAGCAGCCTGCGCAGATCAGTCACTACCCCCCACCTGTCAGTAGCACGCCGGTGTACGCAGTCGTATCACCGCCGGGTGTTGGCATTTCGGGCTGATCAGCGATTCGCTGTTGCCCCGTGCCTGCCTGAAAAAAACCTACTGAAATTCAGTTTTTACTGAGTCGGCTTTTTAGCCTGATAACAGGTGGTAACCATGTCTGTGCTTTCGAAACAATCCGTGGCCGCGGCGGCCTCGACGAGCGTGTTTGTCCTGCTGTGGAGCAGCGGGGCGATCTTCTCCAAGTTGGGCCTGGCCCATGCTTCGCCCTTTGCCTTTCTGCTGATCCGCTTTGCCATCGCCCTGATGGGGTTGGTGATGTTGGTACCCATCCTCAAGTTGAAGCTGCCTCGTCCCGGCAAACCCTTGCTGTATGCGGCGGCGACGGGCCTGGTTTTGCTGGGGGCCTACCAGATTTTCTATCTGCTGGCCCTGGACCTCAACGTCACCCCCGGGGTGATGGCGACCATCATGGGCGTGCAGCCGATCCTTACCGTGGTACTGATGGAGCGCCAACGCTCCTGGCGCCGGTTGTTCGGCCTGGGGTTGGGGTTGGCGGGCTTGATCATGGTGGTGTACCAGGGCATCGGGTTGGCGGGCATGTCCCTGGCCGGGATGGTGTTCGGGCTGCTGGCGCTGGCGAGCATGACGTTTGGCTCTATCATGCAAAAGCGCATCACCGACAACCCCTTGGGCACGCTGCCACTGCAATACCTGGCCGGGTTGCTACTGTGCGCGGTGTTCGTGCCGTTCCAGCCGTTCCACTTTGAACACAGTGCGCGTTTTTACCTGCCGGTCCTGTGGATGGGGCTGGTGGTGTCCGTGCTGGCGACGTTGTTGCTGTACCGCCTGATCGCCCGGGGCAACCTGGTGAATGTCACCAGCCTGTTCTACCTGGTGCCAGCAGTGACGGCGGTGATGGACTACCTGATCTTCGGTAATCGCCTGGCCTTGTTGAGCGTGCTGGGAATGGCGTTGATCATCGTCGGCTTGGTGTTTGTATTCCGTAAGCAATAAACCCACCCCTGTAGGAGCGAGATTGGTCGCTCCTACAGTTTTTGCGGGCGCAGCACCAACCACAACGCCCCGGCAATCAGCACACCGCCATACAGGTGGGCCATGGACAGCGGCTCATCCAACAGCAACGCACCCCACAACACGCCGAACGGCGGAATCATGAAGGTCACGGTCATCGACTTGACCGGGCCGATGGACGACAGCAGGCGGAAGTACAGAATGTAGGCGAACGCCGTACATACCAGCCCCAATCCCAGCAGCGACGACCACACCTGCCAGCCGCCCCAGCTCGCCGGTGGATGGCTGATGGCGCTGTAGGCAAAGAACGGCAACAGAAACAACGTCGCCCCCAACATGCTGCCCAAGGCCGAGAGACGGCTGTCCAACCCGCCGCGCTGGTCCAGCCAACGCCGCGCCAGGAAACCGGCAAAGCCATAGCACGTGGTTGCCAGCAGGCACGCCAGTGCGCCCATCAATAATTCCAGATCAAAGGCCACCGGCCCCGCACGCGTGAGCACGGCAACGCCAAACAGCCCCAGGGCGACCCCTGCGATTTTCGATGGCGTCAGGCGCTCACTGAAGAACAGCCCGCCAATCAGCACGCCCATCAGCGGCGTGGTGGCGTTGAAAATCGCCGAATAACCCGCCGGCAGTACCTGTGCCGCCACCGAGTACATCGTCGCGGGAATCCCCGAGTTGATCACGCCCAGCAACAGGACCGTCTTGAACTTGCCCTTGAAATCCCAGCTCACGCGCATCATCGCCAGGATCACTAATAAGCCCGCGGCGGCAATCGACACGCGGAAAAACGCGGTGGGCACTGTGCCGATTTCCGGGGCGATGATGCGCATAAACAGGAAACTCGCGCCCCAAATGGCGGCCAGCCCCAGCAGATACAGGGTGTCAACAGGTCTCACGGAAAACTCCTACGCCAAATGGGGCGCAGAAGTGTTGCCCAGCGGGCAGGTCGGCACAATGGCTAATTGCAGTCAGTTCACCCCTGCGCAAAATCATTCTTCTCCTGCCTCGGTTCACTGGCTAAGCTCTGGGCTTCCAGATACCCGTTCGAGGTTTCCCGCATGTCGCAGTCCGCCCTCGCTATCGCCCGGATGATCCTCGACGGTTTCGACGATTACCGTGAACACTTCCGCCAGATCACCGATGGCGCCCGTGAGCGTTTCGAGAAGGCCCAGTGGCAGCAGGGGCAGGCCGCGTCGGCCGCGCGCATCAACCTCTATGAAGAGAAAGTCGCTGAGGTCACGACCCGCCTGCGCGCCAGTTTTGACCCTGCGCCGTTGCATGACATCGGCCAGTGGCCCCTGGTAAAAAGCGCCTATATCGGCCTGATCGACCTGCGCTTTGACGATGAACTGTCCGAGACCTGGTACAACTCGATCTTCTGCGGCCTGTTCAGCCATGACCTGATCAGCGACGGCTGCATGTTCATCCACACTACCCGGCCGAGCCTGCGCCGGGCGCGGGCGGCGCAAACCCGTATCTACACGCCGGCCGGTAAAATAGCGGACATGCTCGCGCAGGTTTTCTCTGACTACCGCTTCAGCGAGCCCTACGCCGACCTGCCCGCCGACCTGCGCCGCCTCGAAGCCCAGTTGCGGGAAAACCTGCCGGATTGGGTGTGCAAGGACCCGGACCTCAAGGTCGAGTTGTTTTCCTCGGTGCTGTATCGCAACAAAGGCGCCTACCTCGTGGGGCGCATCTACACCCGCGACGAACAATGGCCGTTGGTGATTCCGCTGCTGCACCGCGAAGGGCGTGGCATTCAGATCGATGCGTTGATCACCGACGAAGCCGACGTGTCGATCATCTTCTCGTTCACCCGTTCCTATTTCATGGTCGACGTGCCCGTGCCAGCGGAATTCATTGGCTTTCTCAAGCGCATTCTGCCGGGCAAGCACATTGCCGAGCTGTACACCTCCATCGGTTTCTACAAGCACGGCAAATCCGAGTTCTACCGCGCGCTGATCAACCACCTGGCCACCACCGATGACCAGTTCATCATGGCCCCCGGCGTGCGCGGCATGGTCATGAGCGTGTTTACGCTGCCGGGTTTCAATACGGTGTTCAAGATCATCAAGGACCGCTTCTCGCCGTCGAAAAACGTCAACCGCGCCACGGTGATCGAAAAGTACCGCCTGGTGAAAAGCGTCGACCGGGTAGGGCGCATGGCCGACACCCAGGAGTTCGCCGACTTCCGCTTCCCCTTGAGCAAGTTCGAGCCCGAGTGCCTGGCCGAGCTGCTGGAAGTCGCCGCCGGTACTGTCGAAGTGGAGGGCGACACCGTGCTTATCCGCCACTGCTGGACCGAGCGACGCATGACCCCGCTCAACCTCTACCTCGACAACGCCAACCCCGCCCAGGTGCGCGAAGCATTGGAGGATTACGGCCTGGCGATCAAGCAACTGGCGGCAGCGAATATCTTCCCCGGCGACATGCTGCTGAAAAACTTTGGCGTCACCCGCCACGGCCGCGTGGTGTTCTACGACTACGACGAAATCTGCTTTCTCACCGAAGCCAACTTCCGCCATATCCCCGCGCCGCGCACCCCCGAGGATGAAATGGCCTCCGAGCCCTGGTACTCCATCGGCCCGCTGGATGTGTTCCCCGAGGAATTCCCGCCGTTCCTGTTTGCCGACGCCGGCCAGCGCAAGTTGTTCGACGAGTTGCATGGCGAGTTGTACAACGCCGATTACTGGAAGGGCCTGCAGGACGCGATTCGTGCCGGTAAGGTGATCGACGTATTCCCCTACCGCCGCAAAGACCCGCTATAACCTATTGCCCCTGTGGGAGCGGGCGTGCTCGCGAATACGGTGGTTCAGTTGATACATCTGTGACTGACACACCGCTTTCGCGAGCAAGCCCGCTCCCACATTTTGGTTCGGTTTACACCCGTTGAAGCTCAACTGCCTGCCAGATGGGCTGCTTTTCTGCCACACTTGCCGGCCGTGCATAAATAGATGACCGTCGAAATAGCTGATGACAGACCAAGCACCCACCCTCGACCAACTGCTCAAAGCCCTCGATCACGCCATGCTCGCCGACCGCCACCGCTTGCGCCGGCAGTTGCTTGAGCTGCGCAAGAAGCCCGATGAGGACAAGCTGGCGCAGTGGGTGGCGCGGATGCAGGCATCCTGTGCACAGGTCACGGCGCGGCGCGCCAGCCTGCCGGTGATCCGCTACGACGACAGCCTGCCGATTGCCGCCAAGCGCGATGAGATCAAGGACGCGCTGCTCAAGCACCAGGTGCTGATCATTGCCGGTGAGACCGGTTCGGGCAAGACCACCCAGTTGCCGAAAATCTGCCTGGAAATCGGTCGCGGCCAGTACGGTCTGATCGGCCACACCCAGCCACGCCGGATCGCAGCGCGCAGTGTCGCCAGCCGTGTCGCTGAAGAGCTGGCCACGCCATTGGGTGCGCTGGTCGGTTACCAAGTGCGCTTCGAAGACCAGAGTGACTCCAACACCCTGATCAAGCTGATGACCGACGGCATCCTGCTGGCCGAAACCCAGAACGACCGTTACCTCGAGCGCTACGATACGATCATCGTCGACGAAGCCCACGAACGCAGCCTGAACATCGACTTCCTGCTCGGCTACCTCAAGACCCTGTTGCCGCGCCGCCCCGACCTGAAGGTTATCATCACCTCGGCGACCATCGACCTGGAGCGCTTTTCCAAGCACTTCGACGATGCGCCAATAGTCGAGGTGTCGGGCCGTACCTTCCCGGTGGACACCTGGTATCGCCCCCTCACCCTGGAACAGGACGAGGAGGGCAACCGCGTCGAGGACGACCTGACCGTCGACCAGGCGATCCTCGCCACCCTCGATGAAATCGCCGCCTATGAGCGCAGCGAACGGCGCAGCCCTGGCGACGTGTTGGTGTTCCTGCCCGGCGAGCGCGAGATTCGTGATGCGGCCGACATGCTGCGCAAGGCCCAGCTCAAGCACACCGAGATTTTGCCGTTGTACGCACGGCTGTCACCGGCCGAGCAACAGCGCATTTTCCAGTCCCACCCAGGCCGGCGCGTGGTACTGGCGACCAACGTTGCGGAAACCTCGCTGACGGTGCCGGGCATTCGCTATGTGATCGACAGCGGCACGGCACGCATCAGCCGCTACAGCTACCGCGCCAAGGTGCAGCGCCTGCCCATCGAGGCGATTTCCCAGGCCAGCGCCAACCAGCGTAAAGGCCGTTGCGGCCGGGTTGAACCGGGTATTTGCGTGCGCTTGTACAGCGAAGAAGATTTTATCGGGCGCCCGGAATTTACCGACCCGGAAATTCTGCGCACCAACCTCGCGGCCGTGATCCTGCAGATGCTGCACCTGCGCCTGGGCGAGATCACCGATTTCCCGTTTATCGAACCGCCGGATGGCAAGGCCATCAGCGACGGTTTCAACCTGCTGCAAGAACTCTCGGCGGTCGACCGCAACAGCCAGCTCACGCCGTTGGGCCGCCAGCTCGCCCGCTTGCCGGTGGACCCGCGCATGGGCCGCATGTTGCTGGAAGCGGCCAAGCTCGGCAGTTTGCAGGAAGTGTTGATCGTCGCCAGCGCCATGTCGATCCAGGACCCGCGCGAGCGCCCACCAGAGCGTCAACAAGCGGCCGACCAAGCCCACGCACAGTGGAAAGACCCGGATTCGGACTTCGCCGGGTTGGTCAACCTGTGGCGCGGTTTCGAGGAGCAGCGCCAGGAACTGACCGCCAGCCCGTTGCGCAACTGGTGCCGCAAAAACTTCCTCAACTACTTGCGCCTGCGCGAGTGGCGCGACTCCCATCGTCAATTGAGCCTGATCTGCCGCGACATGCAGCTTAGCCTCAACAAAGAGCCCGCCGACTATCCGAAGCTGCATAAAGCGGTACTGTCCGGCCTGCTCAGCCAGATCGGCCAGAAGACCGAAGACGGCGATTACCTCGGGGCGCGCCAGCGTCGCTTCTGGATTCACCCGTCGTCGGGCATCGGCAAGAAGCGCCCGCAATGGCTGATGACCGCCGAACTGGTGGAAACCACCAAGCTCTATGCACGCATGGTGGCGAAGATCGATGCCGACTGGATCGAGCCGCTGGCGGGGCATCTGATCAAGAAAAACCACTTCGAACCCCATTGGGAGAAGAAGCGTGGCCAGGTGGTGGCCTTTGAGCAGATCACCCTGTTCGGGCTGATCGTGGTCGGGCGCCGGCCGGTGCATTACGGGCCGATTGACCCGGTGGTGTCCCGTGAGTTGTTTATCCGTGAAGGCCTGGTGCGCGGCGAGATTCAGTCCCGGGCCAAGTGCCTGACGGCCAACCAGAAACTGCTGGAGCAACTCGACGAGCTGGAAGCCAAGGCCCGCCGTCGCGACATCCTGGCCGACGAAGAAACCCTGTACGCCTTCTACGATGCGCGCCTGCCCGCAGAAATTCACCAGACCGCCACCTTTGACAGTTGGTACAAGGTCAACAGCCAGAAAGACCCGCAACTGCTGATCATGCGTGAAGAAGACGTACTGGCCCGCGAGGCCAGTGAAGTCACCGCCGCGCATTACCCGGACACCTTGCACCTGGGCGATCTGGCCCTGGCCTTGAGTTACCACTTCGAACCCAACCACCCCCGTGACGGCGTGACCCTGCGGGTGCCGGCGCCGTTGTTGCCGGCGTTGCCAGCCGAGCGCCTGGAGTGGCTGGTGCCGGGGTTGATCGAAGCCAAGTGCATCGCTCTGGTGCGCAACTTGCCCAAGGCGCTGCGCAAAAACTTCGTGCCGGTGCCGGACTTCGTCAAGGCCGCGCTGCAACGCATCGAATTCGGCCAGGGCTCGCTGCCCCAGGCGCTGGGGCGTGAATTGCTGCGCATGACCGGTGCGCGGGTCAGCGATGAGGCGTGGGCCGAGGCGGCGCAACAGGTGGAAAACCACCTGAAGATGAACCTGGAAGTGGTCGACGGCCAGGGCAAGTTCCTCGGCGAAGGCCGTGACCTGGCCGAGCTGACCGCACGGTTCGCCGAAGCCAGCCAGGCCGCCTTGGCGGTGCCGCAAACCGCGAAAAGCCAGCAGCCGGTAGAGGCCAAGGTGTTTGCGGCGGTGGCGGAAAAAACCCAGCAGAACATCGCCGGCCTGTCGATGACGGTGTATCCGGCACTGGTGGAAGAGAACGGCACGGTCAAGGAGGGGCGCTTCTCCACCGCTGCCGAAGCCGAGTTCCAGCACCGTCGCGCCTTGCAGCGCCTGCTGATGCAGCAATTGGCGGAGCCGGCGAAATTCCTGCGCGGCAAATTGCCGGGCCTGACCGAACTGGGCTTGATGTACCGTGAACTGGGGCGAATCGACGCGCTGGTGGAAGACATCCTGCTGGCCAGCCTCGATACCTGTGTACTTGAAGGCGAAGCCAGCCTGCCACGCGATGGCGCTGGCCTGGCGGCCTTGGCTGAACGCAAGCGCGGCAGTTGGACTGAGCACGCCGAACGCCTGGCGCGGCTGACCCTGGAAGTGCTGAAACTTTGGCACGGCCTGCAAAAACGCTTCAAGGGCAAGATCGACCTGGCCCAGGCCGTGGCCTTGAACGATATCAAGCAGCAACTGAGCAACCTGGTGTATCCAGGTTTTGTGCGGGAAACCCCGGCCCAGTGGTTCAAGGAACTGCCGCGTTTCCTCAAGGCTATCGAACTGCGCCTGGAAAAACTGCCGAGCCAGGTGCAAAAGGACCGCGTGTGGAGCAGCGAATTGGGCGGCCTGTGGGCGCAGTACCAGAACCGCGTGAACAAACATACCCAGGAAGGCAAGCGCGACCCGCAGTTGGAGCTGTACCGCTGGTGGCTGGAGGAGTACCGGGTGTCGCTGTTTGCCCAGCAGTTGGGTACCAAAGTGCCGATTTCCGATAAACGCCTGAGCAAGCAGTGGAGCCAGGTAGAGCCCTGAAGCCCTTGCCGCAAGGTGTTTGTTTGGCCTATAGCGCCAAATCCCCGGTGTTGTGGCAAACTTCGCGGTCACAAGATTGAATAAAAGCATTGCCAGTTTGATGCCCGCTGGATGACATCAAACGACTTTAATTTTGGTACGACGGTACCAATATCTTCTGCCTGACAGATTTAGAGGAACGACCGTGCATAACGTCGTCATCAGCGGCACTGGCCTGTACACCCCGGCCAACAGCATTTCCAACGAAGAGCTGGTGCAGTCTTTCAATGCCTACGTACAACAGTTCAACGCCGACAACGCCGCCGCTATCGAACGTGGCGATGTGCAGGCGCTGACCGAGTCGAGCGCGGCATTCATCGAAAAGGCATCCGGCATCAAGAGCCGTTTTGTGATGGACAAGGACGGCATCCTCGATCCACAGCGCATGGCTCCGCGCCTGCCCGAGCGCAGCAACGACGAATGGTCGGTGCTTTGCCAGATGGCCATCGGTGCCGCCGAACAAGCCCTGCAGCGCGCCGGCAAGACCGCCGCCGACATCGACGGCGTGATTGTCGCCTGCTCCAACCTGCAACGCGCCTACCCGGCGATCGCCATTGAAGTCCAGGAAGCCTTGGGTATCCAGGGCTTCGGTTTCGACATGAACGTGGCGTGTTCCTCGGCCACCTTCGGCATCCAGAACGCGGCCAACAGCATCCAGTTGGGCCAGGCCCGGGCGATCCTGATGGTCAACCCGGAAGTCTGCACCGGCCACCTGAACTTTCGTGACCGTGACAGCCACTTCATCTTCGGTGATGCCGCCACGGCGGTGATCCTGGAGCGTGCTGACCTGGCGACGTCCGAACATCAGTTCGACGTGGTGAGTACCAAGCTGCTGACCAAGTTCTCCAACAACATCCGCAACAACTTTGGCTTCCTCAATCGCACGGCGGAAGAGGGCATCGGCGCCCCCGACAAGCTGTTCGTGCAGGAAGGCCGCAAGGTGTTCCGTGATGTCTGCCCGATGGTGGCCGAATTGATCGGCGAGCACCTGGCAGAAAACCAGCTGAGTGTTACTGATGTGAAGCGTTTCTGGCTGCACCAGGCCAACCTGAGCATGAACCATCTGATCGTGAAGAAACTGCTGGGGCGCGACGCGTCAGTAGAAGAAGCACCGGTGATCCTCGATACTTACGCCAATACCAGCTCGGCCGGCTCGGTGATTGCGTTCCACACTTATCAGGATGACCTGCCCAAGGGCGCGGTTGCCGTACTCAGCTCCTTTGGCGCCGGGTATTCGATTGGCAGTGTGATCCTGCGCAAACGCTGAGTATGTGGCCGGACGCGGTCAACTGTGGGAGCTGGCTTGCCTGCGAAGGCATCGGCTCGGTGTGCCTGAATCACCGAGTTGTCTGGATCGCAGGCAAGCCAGCTCCCACATTGAGCGTATTTCCACGGCAAGATTGAGGTAAACGATGGCCGCAGCGGACGATGCGCACCTGCTTGAACGCCTGCTCAAGGGTGAGCAGCGGGCTTATAAGGATTTGGTCAACACGTACCAGAGTGCGATGCGGGCAGTGGCGTATGCCATCGTCGGCCAGCGCCATGCCGATGAGGTGGTGCAAGATGCCTGGCTCTCGGTGGTGCGCAACCTGGCCAAGTTCGAAGGGCGATCTAGCCTCAAGACATGGTTATTGACGATCACTGCCAATTCCGCAAAGAGCCGTTACAAACAAAATCGTCGGGAAGTCCTTCTCGACGATTTACCCTCGCCTCACGGCACTATCGGCGATGACCGCTTCAGCCCGGATGATGGCCATTGGGCTGTCGCCCCTTACGCTTGGCACCAGGACACCCCGGAAGCGCTGCTGACCGAAGATGAATTGCGCAAGTGCCTGGAGCATACGATTCTGAGTTTGTCCGAATTGCAAAGCAGTGTGCTGGTACTGCGTGAACGCCAGGGCCTGGAATTGGAAGAAATCTGTAATCTTCTGACCCTTTCACTCTCCAACGTCCGTGTGCTGTTGCATCGAGCGCGGCTTAAAGTCTTCGCCACGGTGGAGCATTTTGAGGAAACGGGCGAATGTTGACCTGTAAAGAACAAGTAGCGCGTTCCAGTGACTACCTCGATGGGCAATTGACCTTTCGGGAGCGTCTGCTGGTGCGTCATCACTTGATGTTCTGCCCGAACTGCCGGCGCTTTATCCGTCAGATGCGCCTGATGCAGGCAACGCTCAAGCGTATGCCGCAGGAGCCGGTGGAGGGGGTTGATGCGCTGGCCGAACAACTGGCCGCCGAGCGGCTTAAAGACATCATGTAGGAGCGAGCTTGCTCGCTCCTACATGTTAAGCGTTAGAACTTGGCTTCAGCATCCAACTGCAAGGTGTTGGTGTCGGCATCGCGCTGGGTCCGGCTGGCAAAGTCAGCCTTGGTCAGGAAGTAGGTGGCGCCGATGGCGAAGTTCTTGTCGATGTCGTAGCTGACTTTCATCTTGTGACCGCGCGAGCCGGTGGTGCCGTTGGCGAAGTCCGAATCGGTGAAGGCGCCGACGACGGCATTACGTTGAACGTCGCGGTAGTTGTAGTCCAGGTTCAAACCGAACACCTTGGACTTGGCACCCAGCAACCAGGCGGTGTCCTGGTCGGTCACCGCATCGTTGTTTTTTACGTACTGGCCGTAGAACGACAGCGGCACGGCCAGGCCACCGATGTCTGCTTGCGCAAAGCCTTCGTACAAGCGGAATTCGTTGTTGGCCGAGTTGCCGTTGACCGCCAATGCGCAAGGCGTGGTGGTGGTTGTGCAGCGGCTGTCTTCGTCGTTCTTGTAGGCGTAGATGCTGCCGCCCAAGGTCATTTTCAGGTTGTCGGTGACCGAGAAACGCGTACCCAACTGGCCGGACGTCAGGCGCAGGTCATGGCGAAATTGCACGCCGTCACCGTCGACGTTGTCCTTGAGGTTGTAGTTACCCAGGCTACCGAACAGCTCCGCGCTGCTACCCAGTGGGTATTTGTAGGTGACGGCCAGGCCTTCAGGGTTGATGTCGCTATCCCAGATCACATCGCCCATGTTCACCCACGGCTGCAGCATCTTGCCGCCGATCACGTGCAGGTTCTTGATCTGGTCCGGGTGGTAGTCGATGTAGCCGAGGTCCAGCCAGATCGACTTCTTATCGAAGTAGCCATCCTGGTCCTGGTTGGTGGAGCGTGCATCATCGCCGCCGCCGGTGGCGATACGGATACCGGTGTCCACCTGCGGGTTGATTTCGGTGTAGGCACCCAGGCGGGCACGAATGCGTTGACGGTCCTTGTCACGCCCACCGTTGTTGGGTTCGCCGTCGATCTTGATGGTTTCCTGGCGGAAGCGCACGTCACCCTTGAACTGGGTCTTGGCTGCCCAAGCCAATTTCTGGTCGAAGCTGCTCAGCTCGTTGGTTTTTTTCGCGGTGGCCGCGATCTGCTCGTTGGTCTCTTGTTGAGCCTGGCGTGCGATCTGCTGCTCTTTCTGATCCCTGGCCAGTTCCATTTGCAGTTCGGTGTACTGCGCCGCGGTGATCTGGCCGTTGGCCTTGAGCATGTCGAGCAATTTAGCGTCGACTGCAGCGCTGGCCGGAACGCTCAGTGCCAGCAACAGGCCGCCACACAGGACCGCCGCAGTTTTAGTGGAAGCAAGACGCATATCAATCTCCGAAAGTGAGGAGGGAGGGCAACACCCTCCAGGACACAACCGACCCATGACGGACGGAAAAAATGTCGCCCGGTAGACCCGGACGCTCTAAAAACTGGCGTCAGTATCGCGACCGTTTATGACGGAGTAGTGGCTAAGTGATTTCATCTAGATGACAAATCGTTACGCTACGGAACTAAGGGTTTTGAGCCCTGTCCGCGTGTTTTGAGGATGTGCGCGCGGCTGTGATCAGCGATACTCGCCAGGTTTTCATGCCAAGAAACAATGAGGATGCCGATGCCGCTGCAACGCCTGGACAGCTTGTCCGATATCGCTGCGCACACGTGGGATGCCCTGATGCCACAGGCCCAGCCGTTTATGCAGCATGGGTTTCTGAGTGCGCTGGAAGACAGCGCCAGCATCGGCCCGCATTCGGGCTGGCAGACGGAGCACTTGCTGCACTGGGAAGGCGACCGGTTGATGGCGGCATTGCCGGGTTATCGCAAATGGCATTCTTATGGCGAGTACGTGTTCGATCATGGTTGGGCCGACGCCTGCGAGCGCGCCGGCATCGACTATTACCCCAAGTTGCTGACGGCCGTGCCGTTCAGCCCGGTCGGTGGGCCGCGGGTATTGGCTGCCAGTGCCGCCGACGCTTTTGAGTTGCTCAATAGCCTGCCGGGTTATCTGCAGATCGAAGGCCTGTCGAGCGCCCATATCAACTTTACCGATGCCCTCGCCGATCAAGCCATGGCCCAACACCCCGGCTGGTTGCAACGCTTGGGTTGCCAGTTTCATTGGCAGAACCGAGGCTACCGCGACTTCCAGGATTTCCTCGACGCCCTGAGTTCACGCAAGCGCAAACAGATGCGCAAAGAACGTGAACAAGTGGCAGGGCAGGGTATCGAGTTCGAGTGGTTGCAAGGCCATGAGCTGAGCGAAGCCCAGTGGGATTTTGTCTACGCCTGCTACGCCAACACCTACGCGGTGCGTCGGCAATCGCCCTACCTAACCCGCGCATTTTTCAGCCTGCTGGCTGAGCGCATGCCCGCAGCCATCCGCGTAGTCTTGGCCAAACAAGGCACGCGCCCGGTGGCCATGGCCTTCAGCCTGCTTGGCGGCGACAGCTTCTATGGCCGCTACTGGGGCTGCCTGGCTGAATTCGACCGCCTGCATTTCGAAACCTGTTTCTACCAAGGCATGGATTACGCCATCGCCCACGGCTTACAGCGCTTCGATGCAGGTGCCCAGGGGGAGCACAAATTGATTCGCGGGTTTGAGCCGGTGATTACGCGGTCATGGCACTACTTGCGCCACCCGGGGTTGAAGAGTGCCGTGGAGGATTTTCTTGAGCGAGAGCGGGTGGGGGTTCTGGCGTATGCCGAAGAGGCGAGGGCGGCCCTGCCTTATCGGCACTCTGACGGCACGTGAAACACCCTGTAGGAGCGAGCAAGCTCGCTCCTACAGGGATTGGGTCAAGCTGTTTTTTCTGCACCCAACCATCGGTACGTAATGCCGCCGATCACCGCGCCGAGGATCGGCGCGAGCCAGAACAGCCACAATTGTTGCAGCGCCCAGCCGCCGACAATCAACGCAGGCCCTGTGCTGCGGGCCGGGTTGACCGAGGTGTTGGTCACCGGGATGGAGATCAGGTGGATCAGCGTCAGCCCCAGGCCAATGGCGATGGGCGCGAAGCCTGCCGGGGCTCGACGGTCGGTGGCGCCAAGGATGATCAGCACGAACATCGCCGTCATCACCAGCTCACAGACAAAGCCTGCCGCCATTGAATAACCTCCGGGTGAATGCTCGCCATAACCATTGCTTGCCAGCCCGGAGGCCAGTTCGAACCCGGGTTTGCCGCTGGCGATGAAGTACAGCAGTGCGGCGGCGATGGCGCCACCGATCACTTGCGACACGATGTAGGCCGGCAACTCCCTGGCCGGGAATCTGCCGCCCACCACCAACCCCACCGAGACGGCCGGGTTAAGGTGACAGCCGCTGATATGCCCGATGGCAAATGCCATGGTCAGCACCGTGAGCCCAAAAGCCAGGGACACCCCGAGCAGGCCGATGCCAACGTTGGGGAACGCTGCGGCCAATACCGCACTCCCGCAGCCACCCAACACCAGCCAAAACGTACCCAGTCCTTCCGTTACGGAACGTTTGAACAGTGACATGAACACTTCCTTAGAGTGCTCTATCTGATTAACGGTCTGTGTGGCTTCCCTGCCGCCTTAAATCAGGGCCCTCCTGGGGCCTGATTGCAGTACAGCAGGATTGTGTCGCAAGACCAGCCAGATAGAGAAAGCTGTCAGAATTGTTCGGAATTGAGCGGGGCTTTACCCAGCGAAATCAGTCTATGCCGACAAAACCCCCGGTCTGATGCTGCCATAACCGCGAATAAAGCCCGCCGTATGCCAGCAACTCGGAATGGCTGCCGCTCTCGGCAATCTGGCCTTTTTCCAGCACCACCAGGCGGTCCATTCGTGCGATGGTCGACAACCGGTGTGCAATTGCGATCACCGTCTTGCCCTGCATCAAGGTTTCCAGGCTCTCCTGGATCGCCGCTTCTACTTCCGAGTCCAGCGCGGAGGTGGCTTCGTCCATGATCAGGATCGGCGCGTCCTTGAGCAGCACGCGGGCGATAGCGATACGCTGGCGTTGCCCGCCGGAGAGTTTCACCCCGCGTTCACCCACATGGGCATCCAGCCCGGTGCGGCCCTCGGAATCCGACAGCAGCGGGATGAACTCATCGGCGCGGGCCTTGTGCACCGCCGCCCAGAGTTCTTCGTCAGTTGCGTCGGGCTTGCCATACAGCAGGTTGTCGCGGATCGAGCGGTGCAGCAACGAGGTGTCTTGGGTGATCATGCCGATCTGCGCGCGCAGGCTTTCCTGGGCCACTTCGGCGATGTCCTGGCCGTCGATGAGGATGCGTCCGCCCTGCAGGTCGTACAGGCGCAGCAGCAGGTTGACCAGCGTCGACTTGCCCGCGCCGGACGGGCCGATCAAGCCGATCTTTTCCCCGGCCTTGATCTCAAGGTTGAGGCCGCCAATGATTCCGCTCTTCTTGCCGTAGTGGAAGTCCACCTGCTCGAAGCGCACCTGGCCGTGGGGCACCGTCAGGCGCGGAGCGTTTTCACGATCGACCACGGCCAGTGGCTGGGCGATGGTCTTCAGGCCGTCCTGCACGATACCGATGTTTTCGAAGATGCCGTTGACCACCCACATGATCCAGCCGGACATGTTGACGATGCGGATCACCAGGCCGGTGGCCAGGGCAATCGCGCCCACGGAAATCAGCGACTGTGTCCACAGCCACAGGGCCAGGCCGGTGGTGGTGACGATCAGTAGGCCGTTCAGAATACAGATTACGGTGTCCATGCTGGTGAGCACGCGGGCGGCCAGTTGGGTTTTTTCGGTCTGCTCGATGATCGCTTGCTTGGCGTATTCCTGTTCATTCTGGGTATGGGCGAACAGCTTCAAGGTGGTGATATTGGTATAGCCGTCAACAATTCGGCCCATCAACTTGGAGCGCGCCTCCGAGGAGACCACCGAGCGTTCTTTCACCCGAGGCACGAAGTAACGCAAGGCCAGGCTGTAGCAAACGATCCAGGTGATCAGCGGAATCATCAGCCGCCAGTCGGCCTCGGCAAACAACACCAGGGCACTGATGGCGTAGATCGACACGTGCCAGATAGCTTCTGCGGTCGCCACCGCCGAGTCACGCAAGGAGTTGCCGGTTTGCATGATCCGCTGGGCGATGCGCCCGGCAAAGTCGTTCTGGAAGAAATTCAGGCTCTGTTTGAGCACGTAGCTGTGGTTCTGCCAGCGAATCAGGCTGGTCATGCCGGGATTGATGGTCTGGTGCACCAGCAAGTCATGCAGGCCGTTGAAGAGCGGGCGCAACAACAGGGCCACCACGGCCATCCAGATCAGCTCGGCGCTGTGGATCTGGAAGAAATTCGCCGGTGGCGTGCCCTGGGCCAGGTCGATGATGCGGCTCAGGTAGCTGAACAACGCAACTTCGATCAGGGCTCCGACCAGTCCCACTACCAAGAGCGCGGCGAAGCACGGCCACACCTGACGCAGGTAATAGAGATAGAAGGGCAGGACTTTTTCGGGAGGGGCCGCGCTGGGGGCGTCGCGGAAAATATCGATCAGTTGTTCAAAACGACGATAGAGCATTAGGTTTGACGCCCGCCGGGCGGGCTCTCCTTTCAAAGGTGCACGGTGCCATGCGGGCACCGTGCAAAGCTGCCTGCGGACCTCAGTCGATGCGCTTGGCCGACTTGATGATCACAGGATCGATAGGCACGTTCTGCATGCCTTGCTTGGTGGTGGTCTGGGAGTTGACGATGATGTCGACCACGTCCATGCCCTTGACCACTTTGGCGAACACGGCATAACCGGCATCGCGGCCCGGATCGAGGAAGGCATTGTCGGCCACGTTGATGAAGAATTGGCTGGTGGCCGAGTTCGGGTCATTGGTGCGAGCCATGGACAAGGTGCCACGCACGTTATGCAGGCCATTGCTGGCTTCGTTCTTGATCGGTGCTTCGGTCGGCTTTTGTGACATTTGCTGGGTGAACCCGCCGCCCTGGACCATGAAGCCCGGGATCACGCGGTGAAAGATCGTATTGGTGTAGAAGCCCTTGTCGACATAGGCCAGGAAGTTCTTGGTGCTGATCGGCGCCTTGACCGGGTCCAGTTCGATTTCAATCTGGCCGTTGGTGGTGTCGAGCAAAACATGTGGCGCCTTGGCCGGCTCAGCTGCCATCAGGTTGGCAGCAAACAAGGCGGAACCGGCAAAGAAGGCGATTTTTTTCAGCATGGGTCAGTGGTCCTGGGTAGTGGTTTCGACGGTCTTTAGAAAGTCGAGCAAGGTCGCGTTAAAGACCTCGGGTTGATCCAAGGGCGTGGCATGGCGGGAATCTTCGATGACCACCAGCCGCGCATCGGGCAGCAGTTTTACATAGATTTCTTTCTGCGCCACGGGGGTGTAGTCATGGTCGGCGCTGATGACCAGGGTTGGACAGGTAATTCTCGACAGTTGTTCCTGCACGCCCCAGCCCACAATGGCGTCGAAGCTGGCGAGATAAGCACGTTTGTCGTTTCTTGCCCAGCGCTCGGCCATCTTGCGGCGCAGGTCGGCCTGCTCAGGTTTGGGGAACAGCCGATCGCCCAGGGCCTTGCCGATGGTGCCCAGGCTGAGCACACGGGCCAGGGTCCAGCGTTTGGCCCACTGCCAATAGTCATCGGCACTGCGCACCTTGACCTCAGGCGTGCTGTTGACGATGCACAGGCTCTTGACCCGCCGGGGTTCATCCACCGCCAGTTGGAAGGCGATCATGCCGCCCATGGATAAACCCACCACGTGGGCCGCTGGCAGGTCGAGGTGTTCGATCAGCGCGATCAGGTCGAAGGTAAACCCCTTGATGCTGTAGCGCTCCCGGGGTTTGGCCGAGCGACCATGGCCGCGCACGTCAACCACGATCAGGTGGTAGTGTCGGGCGAGTACCGGTACTTGCAGTTCCCAATCCTGGCTGCTGGAGCCCAGGCCGTGGATCAGGATCAGCGGGTTGCCATGGCCATATTCTTCGTAATGCAGGCTGCAGCCTTCATGGTCGAACCAGGCCATGGATGAACTCCGTTTCAGGCTTGTTGAGGAGCGGCGAAGGGCGCGTCCAGGGGAGCGGTGTCAAAGGTGCGCAGCAATTCCACGAGGATCTGCGTGGCGGGCCCCAAGGGTTTGTCTTTGTTGGAGTACAGGTAAAACGTCGGGTTGCGACTGCCACCTTTTTCCAGGGGAAGCTGCTTGAGCACGCCCTCCTTGAGTTCGCGCTCGATCATGTGCCGGGGCAGCCAGGCAAAGCCCAGGCCGCTGGCGACGAAGGTGGCCGCGGTAGCGAGGCTGCCGACGGTCCAGCGCTGTTCGGCGCCGAGCCAGCCGACGTCGCGCGGTTGTTGGCGGCCGGAGTCACGGATCACCACCTGCATCTGGCTCTCCAGGTCGTGGAAACTCAGCTCACGGTTGAGGCGATGCAGCGAGTGATCGGGGTGGGCCACGGCGACGAACTCCACATCGCTCATTTCCGTGCCCAGGTAGCCCGGGATGATAAAACCGCAAATGGCCAGGTCCGCCATGCCGTCGAGCAGCAACTCTTCGACGCCGGACAGTACTTCTTCGCGCAGGCGCACCCGGCAGCCACGGCTTTGCGGCATAAAGGCGGTTAATGCGCGAACGAGACGTGCGCTGGGGTAGGCGGCGTCCACCACCAAGCGCACTTCGGCTTCCCAGCCCTGTTCCATATGATGAGCGAGGTCTTCCAGCTGGCTGGCGTTTTTCACCAATTGGCGGGATCGGCGCAGCAGCACCTCACCGGCCTCGGTCAGCACCGCCTTGCGCCCGTCGATACGCAGCAAGGGGACGCCGAGTTGGTCCTGCATGCGCGCCACGGTGTAGCTCACTGAAGATTGCGAACGATGCAGCGCTTCGGCGGCTTGGGCAAAGCCGCCATGGTCGACCACGGCTTGCAAGGTGCGCCATTGATCGAGGGTAACGCGGGGCGCTTTCAAGATGAGCTCCTCTTGTCCTAAGCTGGCGGTCCTTATTGGAGACTGCCGAATGAGAAAATTGTGTTGTGTGTTGCTGGCGCTGCTGCCGATGAGCGCGTTTGCCTATCCTATCGACGTGACGAAAAAGATCGATGGCGTGAGCATTGATTACACCGCCTCCGATGTGGACGGCGACATCAGTTCGATCCAGCTGAACAACTACGGCGCCCAGGACGCGGTGTGCAAGGTCACCTTTACCAACGGCCCGGAATCGCCACGCCGTCGTACCGTGACCGTGCCTGCTGGCAAAAGCACTAACACCACGGTCAAGTTCAACCGCGCCATCATCAAGATGCGTATTGCCCTGGACTGCGCGCCAAAATAAAGCAACAGCGGAGCGTGCTCACAGGAATACTCCGCTTATAAACAAATTTCTAGATGGGTTGTAGCAGTTTTTTGCGCTTTTTTATCGAATAGGCCCTGGTTAACCTTCTCTCCATCGACTTACAGCAATTACCGATGGAGCCTACGAAGCCATGTCCAATGTCCTGATCATCGAAAGCAGTGCGCGCCAGCAGGATTCCATTTCCCGCCAGCTCACCCAACAGTTCATCAGCCAATGGCAAGTCGCCCATCCGGCAGACCGCATCACCGTGCGCGACGTAGCGCTCAATCCGGTACCCCATCTGGATGCCAACCTGCTGGGCGGCTGGATGAAACCGGCGGAGCAGCGTAACGACGACGAACAGGTGTCCCTGGACCGCTCCAACGAGTTAACTGACGAACTGCTGGCCGCCGACGTGTTGGTGATGGCCGCGCCGATGTACAACTTCGCCATTCCGAGCACCCTTAAAGCCTGGCTGGATCACGTGTTGCGGGCGGGTGTGACCTTTAAATACACCGCCACCGGGCCCCAGGGTCTGTTGACCGGCAAGCGCGCTATCGTGCTCACCGCACGCGGTGGTATCCACACTGGCGCCACCTCGGATCACCAGGAACCGTACCTGCGCCAGGTCATGGCATTTATCGGCATTCATGACGTTACCTTCATTCACGCCGAAGGCGTCAACCTGGGCGGCGACTTCCAGGAGAAGGGCGTCAATCATGCCAAGGCGCAACTGGCCCAGGTCGCCTGAGGCGTTAATCGTCAGATAATCCCGTGCTGCTTATATAGCGCCACGCAAACCCTTCAAGTACGCGTATCGAACCTCCCTTTGCACTTTTGCTCCTGAGTGCTCCCGCCCGACTGCCGCTTTAGCGAGGTCGGGTTTTTTTTGCGCCGAGTTTCTTCAAAAACCAAAAAGCTTTAATGTCGCGCCCATTCGAAACGAGGCGCGCATGGGCTATCTACTGGTTGTCACCCTGATTCAGGCATTTTCCTTCAGCTTGATTGGCGAATACCTCGCCGGTCACGTCGACAGTTACTTTGCGGTGCTGGTGCGCGTGGTGCTGGCCGGGCTGATCTTTATTCCGCTGACGCGCTGGCGCTCGGTGGAGCCCGCGTTCATGCGCGGCATGTTGGTGATCGGTGCATTGCAGTTCGGCGTGACCTACGTATGTCTGTACCTGAGCTTTCGTGTGCTGACGGTGCCGGAAGTGCTGCTGTTCACCATCCTCACGCCGCTGCATGTGACCCTGATCGAGGACGCGCTTAATCGCCGCTTCAATCCCTGGGCGCTTGTGGCGGCCCTGGTGGCGGTGGGCGGTGCGGCGGTGATTCGTTTCGATCAGATCACCCCGCATTTCCTGATGGGGTTCTTGCTGCTGCAATTGGCCAATTTCACCTACGCCGCCGGGCAAGTCATGTACAAGCACCTGGTGGCGCGTTATCCCAGTGACCAGCCGCACTTCCGGCGTTTCGGTTATTTCTACCTGGGCGCCTTGATGGTGGTGTTGCCGGCGTTCCTGCTGTTCGCCAAGGCTGACTTCCTGCCGCAAGCGCCGCTGCAATGGGGCGTGCTGGTGTTCCTAGGAGTGGTCAGTACCGCGCTGGGCATGTACTGGTGGAACAAGGGCGCCTGCCTGGTCAATGGCGGCACCCTGGCGGTGATGAACAACCTGCATGTGCCGGTGGGGTTGCTGCTGAACCTGCTGATCTGGAACCAGCACGAACCGCTGGGTCGTTTGGCCCTGGGCGGTCTGGTGATTCTGGGGGCGGTGTGGATCAGCCGGCTGGGTGTGCGTCGGGCGGTGCCGTCTCCATCGTGATCACCACTTTGCCTTTGGCACGGCCTTGTTCGACGTAGTCCAGGGCCGCGGCTGTGGATTCGAAAGGGAAGGTTCGGTCGATGACCGGCCGGATAATCCCCGACTCGACCAGCGTGGTGATTTCATCCAGTTGCGCGCCACTGGCGCGCATGAAGACAAAGTCATAGCTCACGCCTTGCTTGCGCGCTTTCCTGCGGATACCGCTGCTCAACACGCCCACGACCAGGCCCAATACCCAGGGCAGGTTCTGGGCGCGGGCGAAGGCGGGTGTCGGCGGCCCGGAGATGGAGATGAGCTGACCGCCGGGCTTGAGAATCTTCAGTGACTTGGCCAGCGCATCTGGGCCCAGGCTGTTCAGCACCACATCGTAATCCCGCAGCACGGTCTCGAAGGCTTGCTGTTTGTAGTCGACCACCACATCTGCGCCCAACGCTTTGACCCACTCCACATTGGCGGTGCTGGTGGTGGTCGCGACAAAAGCGCCCAAATGCTTGGCCAACTGGATGGCGATACTGCCCACCCCGCCTGAGCCCGCATGAATGAACACTTTCTGGCCTTTCTTCAGCTTCGCGGTTTCCACCAGCACCTGCCACGCCGTGAGCGCGACCAGGGGCAGGGCCGCGGCTTGCTCCATGGTGATGTTGTCGGGTTTGCGCGCCAGTGCGTCTTCGTGCACGGCAATCCGCTCGGCGAAGGTGCCGATACGTTGCTGGGGCGGGCGAGCGTAGACTTCGTCCCCCGGCTTGAAGCGTCGTACCGCCGCGCCGACGCTGAGCACCACGCCGGCCAGGTCATTGCCCAGTGTCAACGGCAACGCATAGGGCAGGATCAGTTTGAATTCGCCCTTGGCGATCTTTGCATCCAGCACATTGACGCTGCTGGCCCGCACCTGAACCAGCACGTCATGCTCACCCACAACAGGCGCGGGGGCCTCGGTGAGGCGGCCGGGCTGTTTGCCGTACCGTTCGATGGAAAATGCCTTCATGGTTCAACGCTCGTTGCTTCGGTGAGAAGGGGCAGGCGCGCAGCACGCCTGCTACCGGTTGTTCAGGCGTTGGCCAGGTAACGCTCGGCAACCTGGGACTGCTTGATCTGTGCCAGCAAGCCTTGCCGCGCAGCCTGCAACGCGTCCCAACGGGCGCCGTCCTGCAACGGCGGAATGGTCACCGGCTCGCGGCGATCAAAACCCACCAACGCCGCGTCCACCAGATCGCCCACTTCCATCACGTCCGTGAGGGTGTTGATGTCAATGCCCGCCCGCTCCCAGATCTCGGTACGCGTGGCGGCGGGCAGCACGGCTTGCACGTACACGCCTTTGGGCGCCAGCTCCAGGCTCATGCCCTGGGACAGGAACAGCACGAACGCCTTGGTCGCGCCGTATACCGTCATGCCGAATTCCGGGGCCAGGCCCACTACCGAGCCAATGTTGATGATAGCGCCGTTGCCCGCTGCCGCCAGGCGCGGGGCGATGGCACTGGCCAGGCGCACCAGTGCAGTGGTGTTGAGGGCGACCAACTGCGCGACGCTGTCGGTGGACTGTTCGATAAAACCGCCAGACTGCGCGGCGCCGGCATTGTTGACCAGGGTGCCAATGTTGGCGTCCTCGCGCAGGCGCGCTTCAACTGCTGCCAGGTCAGCGGTCTGGGTCAGGTCGGCGGGGAGGATATCAATGCTGACGGCATGCTGTTCGCGCAGTCGGGCAGCGAGCGCTTCCAGGCGCGTGATGTCACGGGCGACCAGTACGAGGTCGTGGCCGCGTGCGGCAAAGCGTTCGGCGTAGGCGGCGCCAATGCCGGTCGAAGCGCCAGTGATCAGAACGGTGTTGGAAGTACTCATGGTGTGATGCTCTGTGAGTGCGAGGAGGTTTTATGATGTCGATCATAATCAAAGCTGTCAACGGTTTTGATTATGATCGACATCATAGTAATATGCCTATCTCGCACGCTGTCAGGACCACAGACATGAAGATCACCAAGGCGCAGTCACAGAGCAATCGGGCCCATATCGTCGCGACAGCTTCCGAGTTGTTTCGCGAGCGGGGTTTCGATGGGGTGGGCGTGGCCGAGTTGATGGCTGCGGCCGGTTTTACCCAAGGCGGCTTTTACAAGCACTTCGGTTCCAAGGCGGACTTGATGGCGGAAGCAGCCGCTAACAGCCTGGCGCAGTCACTGGTCGACAGCGCGGAGAGGGAGGTGGAGCAGTTTTTCGAGGTTTACCTGTCCAGGCAGCACCGCGACCATCGCGGCGGCGGATGCACATTGGCGGCGTTGTGTGCCGATGCCGCCCGTCAGTCGGACACGCTGAAGGCGACCTTTGCCGACGGTTTGGAAAATACCCTGCAGGCCCTGGAGGCAAAGTACAACGCGGCTCATGACGGGCCAAAAGAAGACGTGCGGGCGAAAATGCTCGACAGCATGGCCCATGCCATCGGCGCAATCATGTTGTCGCGGGCGTGCCCGGATGATTCCGCCCTGGCCGATGAAGTGCTTGAGGTGTGCCGCAAGGAGATTACGGCATCACTGCCGTAATCCCGCGTGCATCACCTCATGCCGTTTCGGCCACGGGTACCTGAGTGGCCCCGGCCAATGCAGGCAGCACGCCGGCCCGCAGGTCGTTGCCGCTCGGCTGTTGATACAGGCTCAGCCCGAACTCCGGCAACACTGCCAATAGATAATCGAAGATATCGCCCTGGATCCGCTCGTAATCGCCCCACGCCGTGGTGCGGGTAAAGCAGTAGATCTCCAGCGGCACGCCCTGGGCGGTGGTTTGCATCTGGCGCACCATGCAGGTCATGTTCGGCTGGATGTCCGGGTGGCTTTGCAGGTACGCCAGGGCGTAGGCGCGGAAGGTGCCGAGGTTGGTCATGCGCCGACGGTTGGCCGACAGTTGCGCGCTGTGGCCCTGGGCCTCGTTCCAGGCCTTGAGTTCGGCCTGTTTGCGGCTGATGTAGCCGCTGAGCAAGTGCACCTGGGTCATGCGCACTTCTTCCTCATCGTTCAGGAAGCGTACGCCGCTGGCGTCGATGTACAGGCTGCGCTTGATACGGCGCCCACCGGAGGCCTGCATGCCACGCCAGTTCTTGAACGACTCGGACATCAGGCGCCAGGTGGGGATGGAGACGATGGTCTTGTCGAAGTTCTGCACCTTCACCGTGTGCAGCGTGATATCCACCACATCGCCATCGGCCCCGACCTGGGGCATTTCGATCCAGTCACCGACGCGCAGCATGTCGTTGCTGGTCAATTGCACACTGGCGACGAACGACAGCAGGGTGTCCTTGTACACCAACAGAATCACCGCCGACATCGCACCCAGGCCTGAGAGCAGCAACAGTGGCGAGCGGTCGATCAGGGTGGCGACGATGATGATCGCGCCGAACACGAACAGCACCATTTTCGCCAATTGCACATAGCCCTTGATCGAGCGGGTGCGTGCGTGTTCGGTGCGTGCGTAGATATCCAGCAGCGCGTTGAGCAGGGCACTCATGGCCAAAACCATGAACAGAATGCTGATCGCCAGGGCGACGTTGCCGATGAACAGGATGGCGGTCTTGCTCAGGTCCGGCACCAGGTACAGACCGAACTGGACCACCAGCGACGGCGTCATTTGCGCCAGGCGATGGAAGACTTTGTTATGCCGCAGGTCGTTCAGCCAGTGCAGGGCCGGCTGCCGGCCGAGCAATTTGACCGCGTGCAGGATGAGGTAACGGGCGACCCGTCCCACCACCAATGCCACCACCAGCAACACCAGCAAGCCGAGGCTGGAATGCAGGACCGGGTGTTCATCTAGGGCGCCCCAAAGGTCTTGGACGTTGAGCCAGAGCTGTTTGATATCCATGCGTGAACCGATTCTTCTGTAAGACAACACGGGGCGATTAGAGCATTTAAGTGCAACAAAGTTGACGCTCTGGACAAAATCGCTGACAAAAAAGCAGCTGATTAGCCCCGTTCGCGTAAAGAAACTCGGTTTGGGCGCCCGAAACCGGTAACCTATGCAGCTGATATTTGTATTTCTTCGAGGTAGCACCCGTGTTTTCCCAATTCGCCCTGCACGAACGCCTGCTTAAAGCCGTGGCCGAGCTTAAATTTGTCGAGCCTACGCCTGTGCAAGCAGCGGCCATCCCGCTCGCGCTGCAAGGGCGTGACCTGCGGGTGACGGCGCAAACCGGCAGCGGCAAGACCGCCGCTTTCGTCCTGCCGGTACTTAACCGCCTGATCGGCCCGGCCAAGGTGCGCGTCAGCATCAAGACCCTGATCCTGCTGCCGACCCGCGAGCTGGCCCAGCAAACCCTGAAGGAAGTCGAACGCTTTTCGCAGTTCACCTTCATCAAGTCCGGCATCATCACCGGTGGCGAAGACTTCAAGGTCCAGGCCGCGATGCTGCGCAAGGTGCCGGACATCCTGATCGGCACCCCAGGGCGCATGATCGAGCAACTCAACGCTGGCAACCTTGATCTCAAGGAAGTCGAAGTGCTGGTGCTCGACGAAGCCGACCGCATGCTCGACATGGGCTTTGCCGATGATGTGCAACGTCTGGTCGGCGAGTGCGTCAACCGCCAGCAGACCATGCTGTTCTCCGCCACCACCGGTGGTTCGACCCTGCGCGACATGGTCGCCAAGGTGCTGAACAACCCTGAGCACTTGCAGGTCAACAACGTCAGCGACCTGAACGCCACCACGCGTCAGCAGATCGTTACCGCTGACCATAACGTGCATAAAGAACAGATCCTGAACTGGTTGCTGGCCAACGAGACCTACCAGAAGGCCATCGTGTTCACCAACACCCGTGCCGCCGCCGACCGTATCTACGGGCGCCTGGTTGCGCAGGAATACAAGGCGTTCGTGCTGCACGGCGAGAAAGACCAGAAGGACCGCAAGCTGGCCATCGACCGTCTCAAGGCGGGCGGCGTGAAGATCCTGGTGGCCACCGACGTTGCCGCGCGCGGCCTCGACGTGGACGGCCTGGACCTGGTGATCAACTTCGACATGCCCCGCAGCGGCGACGAATACGTGCACCGCATCGGCCGTACCGGACGGGCCGGCAACGATGGCCTGGCCATCTCGCTGATCTGCCACGGCGACTGGAACCTGATGTCGAGCATCGAACGCTACCTCAAGCAGTCGTTCGAGCGCCGCACCATCAAGGAAGTCAAAGGCACTTACACCGGGCCGAAGAAGGTCAAGGCGTCGGGCAAGGCCGTTGGCGTGAAGAAGAAAAAGACCGACGCCAAGGGCGACAAGAAGAAAACCGCCGCCAAGTCGCCGACCAAGCGCAAGATCGCCAACCGGCCGAAGACCGACAACCTGTCGCTCGTCAGCAAGGACGGCATGGCCCCGCTCAAGCGCCGCAAGCCAGAAGCGCCGGCTGCCGAATAAGCAGGCGGGCCTAAAAAAACCGGACGACGTCCGGTTTTTTTTCGCCATCAGCGTCGCGCTGTGCTCAACGCTTCCCCGCAGCTTCTCTGAGCTCCTTGAGCCGCGCATCGATCAACTGGCACTTGTCGGGAAACTCGGCGCTTTCGGTATCCAGGTCCATCTTCTGTAACTGGTCATTCATCTCCTTGGCCTTGGTCGGGTTCTGCTCGGTGAGCTTGGTCACTTCCTTGGCCAGTTCCTCCCGCTTGGCCGTGGCCTCCTCGGGCGTGCAGCCCCAGGCGGGCAGGGCGCTTATCAGCGTGGCGGCGAGAGTCAGCTTCATCAAGGTTTTCATGGTCGGACTTCCTTGGCAGTGATGTGCAGTTGAGGTGGCAAACCTCTGCAAAGTTCAGAGAAATGACGCCCGTCCGTTTGGTTGAACGGCCCGTGCCGGAACGTGTCACTCCCTAAGACGGGCTAACTCCATCGGCCTGCAGGAGGAATCAGGATGACGACTTACAATTGGGATCTGATCGAACGTCTGCTGCATGAAGTGCAGAACGGCGAGGGCAGCTTTGCCCCGCGCAAATACGCCGAACAGGAAGCGGCCGAGAAGGCGACGGCCGGCGAGGACACTGGCAACCTGGACGCGCTGAAGAAGACCGCTGCCGACTACGAGGCGCTGCTGTTCAAGCGTGGCTTTATTGAGTCGCGGCCTGAGGAAGAGGGCGGCAATGGCGAGAACTTCATCCTGACGGCGCTGGGGGCGCAATTGCTGGCGCTGATCGACAGTTCGATTCCGGGCAATGATCATCCGCGTCAGGTGTTGGATGAACAAGCGGATGCGCTTGATCCGGCAACGTTCGCGGAAGTGGCCTCAAAAGCCCAGATCGCCTGATCCTCTTATGCCCCCGGCGCCCCTGAGGGTGCCGGGTGAACCTGTCGAATCGGTAATCTGCCGCTAAGGTTGCTGACAGCCGGCGACTCCTAATCTGCTGCCATTCAACTCACGGACTTGAATCGGCATGCACTCCACAACCTCCAGACGCACATTCGTCAAAGGCCTGGCCGCAGGCGGCCTGTTGGGCGGGCTCGGGCTTTGGCGCCCCCCTGTGTGGGCACTGATCAGCCCCGGCCAGCCCACGGTGCTCGCCGGCAGCGAGTTTGACCTGTTTATTGACCAGACCCCGGTCAACCTGACAGGCCAACCGCGCACCGCGTTGACCGTCAACGGCAGCCTGCCCGGCCCGCTGTTACGCTGGCGGGAGGGCGACACCGTGACCCTGCGCGTGAAAAACCGCCTTGGCGAGCCCACTTCGATCCACTGGCACGGCATCCTGTTGCCATCGACCATGGACGGCGTGCCCGGCCTGAGCTTCAAGGGCATCGAACCGGGCGGCCTTTACGTTTACCAGTTCAAGGTCAAGCAGTACGGCACCTACTGGTACCACAGCCATTCCGGGCTTCAGGAGCAGCAGGGCGTGTACGGTCCGCTGGTTATCGATCCCAAGGAACCCGAGCCTTATAGCTACCAGCGCGATTACGTGGTGATGCTGTCGGACTGGACCGACGAAGACCCCGTCGCCCTGATGAAAACCCTCAAGAAGCAGTCCGATTACTACAACCTGCACAAACCCACCCTGGGCGATTTTATCCGGGATGTGGGCAAGCAGGGCTGGTCGGCCACGGCTGCCGACCGGCTGATGTGGGCGCAAATGAAGATGAACCCCACCGACCTTGCGGACGTCAGCGGCGAGACCTACACCTACTTGCTCAACGGCCAGCCGCCTGGACAGAACTGGACCGGAGTGTTCAAGGCGGGGGAAACGATTCGCCTGCGTTTTATCAATGGCTCGGCGATGACCTATTTTGATGTGCGCATTCCAGGGTTGAAAATGACCGTCATCGCCGCGGATGGTCAGCCGGTAAAGCCGGTAAGTGTCGACGAGTTCCGTATCGCCGTGGCGGAAACCTACGACGTGCTGGTCGAGCCTGTGGCAGAGGCTTACACCCTGTTTGCTCAGTCCATGGACCGCACAGGCTATGCCCGTGGCACCCTCGCCCGGCAGATGGGAGCGACCGCCTCAGTTCCACTGCTTGATCCGCGCCCGTGGCTGACCATGGAGGACATGGGCATGGGCGGCATGGACCACGGTGCCATGGCCGATATGCCGGGCATGGAAGGCATGGATCACAGTGCCATGGGCGCGATGGCCATGCAGAAACACCCCGCCAGCGAGCAGAACAACGCGCTGGTAGACATGCAGGCGATGAACCCGGTGCCCAAGCTGGACGACCCTGGAATCGGCCTGCGCCACAATGGCCGCCGGGTGCTCACCTATGCCGACCTGCGCAGTACCTTCGAAGACCCCGATGGCCGCGACCCCTCCCGCACCGTCGAATTGCATCTCACCGGGCATATGGAAAAGTTCGCCTGGTCGTTCAGTGGCGTGAAGTTTTCCGATGCCGAGCCCTTGCAACTGACTTATGGCGAGCGCGTGCGGGTGGTGCTGGTCAACGACACCATGATGGCCCACCCGATTCACCTGCATGGCTTATGGAGCGACCTGGAGGACGAAAACGGCCAGTTCCTGGTGCGCAAACACACCATCGACATGCCACCGGGCTCCCGTCGCAGTTACCGCGTCACCGCCGATGCCTTGGGGCGCTGGGCCTATCACTGCCACCTGCTGTACCACATGGAAATGGGCATGTTCCGCGAGGTGCGCGTGCATGAATAAGGAAGCGAGCATGAACCGTTGCGTCTCGTCCCTTTGCATCGCTTTCGCCACGCTGGGGTTCGCCCCATGGGCGTTGGCGGCCGAGGATGAACTTCAGGGCATGAGCCCGGCGACGCCAGCGCTGGCGCAAAGCCGTACGCCGATTCCGGCGCTGACCGACGCAGACCGTGCAGCGGTCTACAACGCGCCGGGAGGGCATCAGGTGCACGACAGCGGCGTCAACTCCATGCTACTGGTCAACCAGTTGGAATGGCAGGGCGGCGACGGCAACGCGCAGACTTGGGACATCAAGGGTTGGGTCGGCGGTGACATCGACCGGTTGTGGCTACGCAGTGAAGGCGAACGCAGCGCCGGCCGCACTGAAAGTGCCGAAGCCCAAGCGTTATGGGGGCACGCAATCAGCCCGTGGTGGGATGTGGTCGGCGGCGTGCGCCAGGACTTCAAGCCCGGTGCCAGCCAGAGCTGGGCGGCCTTTGGCCTACAAGGCATGGCGCTCTACAACTTCGAGGCCGAAGCCACGTTGTTTGTCGGCGAATCGGGGCATACCGCCGCACGCCTTGAGGGTGACTACGACATTCTGCTCACCAATCGCCTGATCCTGCAGCCGACCGCCGAACTCAACTTCTATGCGCAGAACGATCCGCAACGCGGCGTTGGTTCGGGCTTGGCGGAAAGTGAACTGGGCCTGCGCTTGCGCTACGAAGTTCGCCGCGAGTTTGCGCCATATGTCGGTCTCAGCTGGAACCGCACTTATGGCCAGACCGCGCAATACGCACGGGACGAAGACGAAGACATCAATCAACTGCGCTGGGTCGTCGGCGTGCGCTTGTGGTTCTGACGGGTTTCCCTTTTTATTATTCGCCGCCTGGCGCGGCCTGGAGTCTTGCATGTCTATGTTGAAAACCACGCTGCTGGGTGCTGCGCTGTGGGTAGGTTTAAGTCTTAGCCTGCCCGCTTCGGCCCACCCCAAGCTGCTGTCATCCATTCCGGCGGCAGGCGCACAGGGCGCCGCTCCCGCAGTGATTGAATTGCATTTCTCAGAAAACCTGCTGACCCAGTTTTCCGGGGCCAAGTTGATCATGACCGACATGCCGGGCATGCCCAATTCGCCGATGCCGGTGAAGGCCAGCGTGTCGGCGAGCAGCGACCCCAAGGTGATGTTGATCAAGCCGGTCTCCGCACTTACCACCGGCAGCTATCGGGTGGATTGGCGTGCCGTGTCGTCCGATACACATCCGATCACCGGTAATGTGGTGTTCAGCGTGCAGCCATGAGTGAGCTGATCTCCATCGCATTGCGCTTCGCGCTCTATCTCGACCTGATGATGCTATTTGGATTGGGACTGTTCGGCCTTTATGGTCTGCACGCTGAGCAACGTAGATGGCTCAATCTAAGGGCATGGATGGGATTGACGGGCGGCTTGGGGCTGGCGTTTTCGGTGGCGTCGCTATTGGTCATGACCCAATCCATGAGCGGCGCCACTGATTGGCAGGCGCTATGGCCGCATGTGCAGATGATGCTGTGGCAGACCGACTTGGGGCTGACGTGGTGGGTGCGTATCGCGGCGCTGGTCCTGGCGGCACTGAGCACTCATCTGGCGCTGGCCACGCTGTCGGCTGGCGTGGCGTTGGCCACCCTGGTGTGGACAGGGCACGGCGTAATGCACGAAGGCGTGCAAGGTGTGTGGCATATCGTCAGCGACAGTGCACACCTGTTGGCAGCGGCGGGTTGGGTGGGGGCGTTGGCGGCATTCGGTTTGTTGTTGATGCCTGCGCCGTTGCCACAGGATGATCGAGTGCAGGTTCTGGCCAGCGCATTGGCAGGCTTTGAGCGCATTGGCGCGGGATTTGTCTTGGTGCTGATCGGCACTGGCGTTGCCAATTATCTGTTTGTTGTCGGGCCGAATCTGGGGGGCATCAACGGCGGAGTCTACGCGGTGCTGCTATGCCTGAAGCTGGGGTTGTTCGGCGTGATGCTGGCCTTGGCGGCGCTCAATCGCTTTCACCTGACGCCGCTTCTGCAACAATCTATCGCGGCGGGCGATTATAACGTGGCGATCCGTGCGTTACGGCGCAGCATGGCCCTGGAGTTTGGCGCTGTGGTGCTCATCCTTGGCCTGGTGGCCTGGCTGGGCACCTTGGCGCCTGACTAAGACTGTGCGCTTTTCAGGCATTTAAGCGTCTGGAAGTCGCTGCGGACCTTGTCGATTTTCTGGGTGAGTTTCACGCGCTGCGCTGGGGAGCTTTGGGCCATCACGTCCACGAGCAAGCCGCGCGCGGCGGCTTCGGTCTGTGCGTAGGCGGCGCGGTATTGCGGGGTCCACAGGCTTTCGCGATCCACCAGCAGTTGCTGGATTTTCTGCGGGAAATCGGCATTGTGGCGTTGTTGCAGCGCCTCGATAAATTGCGCCTGCCAATGGGCGCGGTTGCCGATCCACGCTTGGTTTTGCGCGCCCAACTCGGCCGACCAGGCCGTGACGCGGTTTTGCTGGCCTGGGCTCAACGGGCCGATCCAGGCGTCCAGGCGCTTGCTCATACGCTCGGCGCGTTCCTTGATTTGTTGAGCCAGTGGTGGCTTGAGGTATTCGTCCTGGCGCTTGCGCAGGTCCTTGGCCAGAGCATCGCTCATGTCTTTGACCTGCTGATCGTCCAGGCCTTGCAGCAATTGCACAGCTGAGGGCGTGATTTCCCGAGCAATCTCGGCAATTGCCTGTTTGGCTTCGACAGTACGGGTTTGCAATGCGGCGTCGGTGACCTGGTTACTGTCGACCATCTGCTGCAGGCGGTCGAGCCAGTCCAGGTAGCCAGGCAATTGCGTGGTGCAGTGCCAGGCCAGGTGTTCCTTGAGGGTGTCGTTGAACCAGCTCTTTTGCCCGGCATTCATGTCCAGGTAGTCGTTGAGGGTCCAGGGGATGATCACGTCGAGGTTACGGTAGGCCAGGCCCACGCGATTGCAGCCGGCGAGCACCAGGCTCAGAGTCAGCAGTACCATCAGGAGTTTGAGCCGGCGCAACATGGGCAGGTCCTTGCATGGAGGGCGTTAATGCATGTGAACCTGCGCGGGGTGCGACAGTTCAGCCCATCAATAAAACGACCGCGCGGCCTTCAAGGTCAACAGCCCATCACATTGCGAGTTGTGTCCGGAGTAGGCCGAGCAGTCACTGCCGCTGAGGCTGGAGCCGCTGTAGATCAGGTCCAGGTCAATGCCTTTCCAGGCCCGGGAAAACTGCACCGACCAATCGCTGAAACTGCTGATGGCGCCGTTCTCTACCGAGACCGGTGTGCCCAGTTGATGGGTGGTGTACTTCATGCTGACGCCGATGCCGAAAGGCTGGGTACCGCCCAGGTCGGCAAACAGGGTACTGTCCTGGCGGTCGGGGTCGTTGCTGAAGGACACGCCAAAGCGGTTGCCCAACAGGTTCAGCCCGCCGTAGAACTCCTGGCTGTCGAGGGGGCTGACCTTGGGGTAGCTGTAGTGGATCAAGCCGACTTCGTAGCCCAGGGTCTGGTCGAACGGACGCTTGAAGCCCATGTAGGAGTCGACTTCAAGGTTATTGGCCGACGACAGGCCCATGTTTGGGGAAAACTGGCCGAAATACAGGCCGCTGTCGTGGGTAAGGTCCAGGCCACCGTGGAACGAGTCGCTGCCAGGGGCGGTCGGCTTGACCAGGCCCTGGGCCATGGTGCGGCTGGGGGTGGTGCCTAATTTCAGGTCGAAGTCACCCAGTTCACGCTGGAAGATATGCGCTTGGGCCAAAGGGCTGGCGACCAGGAGGCTGACCACGAAAATACAGCGTTTAAGCATGCTTCACTCCATGAAAAGCGAGGAGCAGTAACGGAAAGATTCAGGCGGATGCCCGTGCTAGACGTGTGCAAGGATACCGGCGAATGCCTGGCGTTGAGGCCCGTTCGTCGATTAGCTGCGTATTGAAGGTGTGAGCAGGGGGTTGCAACTCTAGTCCTAGCGCCTTGAAGGCAAGACGCTTAGGGACCAGATGCAGTGCGAGGGTATGACTATTACTTCTTGCCCAGGCTGATCTGCTTGGACGGGCCGAAAGTCTGGCCGCTCACGCCCTTGGCAATTTGCTGGATTTCGCCGCCGGACTTGAGGAACGCAGCAATCTGGCTATTGATCGATTCGCTGGTTTCAACGGCGGGAGCTGGCTTTGCTTTGCTGTTGGATGCTTTTACACGCATGGCGGCCACTAACCTGTAGAAAATTAACTTGGCCAGGCATCGTACAGGAAATACTTGACAATTGCTTGGCAAATATCCCTCAGGATTAATATCCAGCGCTGGAAATAGCCGAAGTTCAACGCCGAAATAAAGCGCTAACTTACTGTTTTAGCTGGAAACCACAGGCCGGGTGGCCCGCTGATGGCCTGCTCAAAGTGAACCGAACGATCAGACGAGTGGGGCGCTGCCATTGGAACGCCATGCCAGCCCGCGATTTTTCAGGCGCGCGCGCGTGCAGGGCCCAACTCGGGTAGAATGCCGCCCACGCAATGAGGGTATTGGAAATGGCTTTAGTCGGGCGCTACAACAGCTTGCAAGTGGTCAAGCACACTAACTTTGGTTTGTACCTCGATGGTGCGCAAGATGGGGAAATCCTCTTGCCTAATCGGTATATCCCTAAAGATATTCCCAGTGAAGATGAAGACTGGCTCAACGTTTTCATTTATCTGGACAGCGATGACAAACTTATCGCCACCACCGAAAAACCCAAAGTTCAAGTCGGTGAATTCGCCAGTTTGAAAGTTGTGGAAGTCAACAGCATTGGCGTATTCCTTGATTGGGGTTTGCCCAAGGATCTGCTGCTGCCGTATTCGGAAGAAAAACGCCAGCTGACCGCAGGTGAGTATTGCGTGGTGCACGTCTACCTCGACAAGCACACCAAGCGCATCACCGCCACCGCTCGCCTTGACCGTTACCTGGACAAGACGCCAGCCAACTACCAGGTGGGCCAGGAAGTCGACCTGCTGGTGGCCGAAGCCACCGACATGGGCTTCAAGGCGATCATCAACAACAAGCACTGGGGCCTGATCCACAAGAACGAAGTGTTCAAGTTCCTGCGTCCGGGCAAGGAAGAGAAGGGTTTCATCAAAGAGATCCGCGCCGATGGCAACATCAGCCTGAGCCTGCAACCGGTGGGCCAGGAAGCGGCCTCCAGCCTGAACTCGAAGATCCTCGCCAAGTTGCGTGACAACAACGGCACCCTGCCGGTCAGCGACAAAAGCGACCCGGCGGTGATCAGCAACTTGTTCGGCGTGAGCAAGGGCAACTTCAAGAAGGCCATTGGTGCGCTCTACAAGCAAGGGCAGATCGTGATTCATGCGGACCGCATTGAACTAAGCTGAGTACGCTTCGCTCTCCTGTAGGAGCGAGCTTGTTGTGGCGAGGGAGCTTGCTCCCGCTCGACTGCGTAGCAGTCGCAAGCTTTTTTGGGGGCGCTTCGCACCCCAACGCAAGCAAGCTTGCTCGCCACAACAAGCTTGCCTTCACAGTAGGGCTTGCTCATGTCCAGAAAGTCGTTGTATGCCTACCTCGGCACCTTGCTCGCCTTCCTGGTCCTCGACGGCCTCTGGCTTGGCGTGCTCATGGGCTCCACCTATAAATCCCTGCTCGGCACGCTGATGCTTGATCAGCCACGCCTGTTGCCTGCGATATTGTTCTATCTCCTGTATGTCCTCGGTTGCGTGGTGTTGGTGATCTTGCCCAGCGCCAGTTGGCAGCGCGCTGCGCGTTTGGGCGCCTTGCTTGGCTTGGTGGCCTATGGCACCTATGACCTGAGCAACTGGGCCACGCTTCAAGGCTGGTCCGCCGGGTTGGCGCTGATGGACATGGCGTGGGGCACGTGCCTAACCGCCATTTGCTGCACCGCTGGCCACTTGTGTGCAAATCGGCTGCGGCGGTAGAGGGCGGTTGATCAGTACTGAACCGGCTAATAACAACCCGGTACCGGCAGCGACCAACGCCGGTTGCAGGCCGCCACTGAGGTGGCTGCTGACCGACGCCAATAGTGGCCCGCTCAATTGGCCGACGGCGAAGCTGGCGGTCAGCAGCCCCGTGCTGCGTTGGTAGCCATGGGGTGCGACCTCCCTTAATCGCGCCATCACCAACTGCATGCAGGCCAAAAATGGCGCACCGCACAGCAACACGCCCAGCGCCAAGCCCCAGCCATTGCCCAGCAGGCAGGCAAATACCCCGGCCGCTTGCAGCCATAAAGTCGCCATCAGCCAGCGACGGGTGGTGTTCGGGTGCTTGCGGCGCAGGCTGGCCACCCCCACTCCCAGCGCGGCCGCCAGGCCAAAGCAGGGCCAGAACAGATCGGCCTGCCAGGCCCCGTTGAATTGAGCGCTGGCCATCTGCGACAGAAAAGTCGCGGGGATGATGTAGCCCAGGCCGTACAGGAAATAAATCCAGCACAGGTGCGCGATGCTGCCGTTGCTCCCCGCGCTGGAGACCTGGGTAACAGTGACGGCCGGCTTGGGTAAAAACGGCAGGATCGCCAGCAGCATCACCAGCGCTACCGTCCCGTAGAGCAACCACAGCGTGGCAGAGCTTTGCCCTAATAGGTTGGAAACCAACGCCAGCAGCCCCGTCAGCACAATCCCCAACCCCGGCCCGGCAAACACCAACGCACCCAGGCGCGGGCGGCCGGCGGCAGTCGCCAGTGGCTGGCTCAGGCTGGTAATCATCACCAGGGCCCAGGCACTGGCGACCCCGGTGCCAAAGCGCAGCAACAAGTGCGGCCAGAACCCGTTAGCCCAGTAGGACGCCAGGGTCAGCAATACGCACAGCCACAACCCGCCGTAGAGGCGCCCGCGCACATGCTGATGGCTACGGGCAAAGATCGAGTCCACCGCGCCGACGAAATAACCGAGGTAATTGGCGGCAGCGAGCAGGCCGGCGCCGGTCAGGTCGATCTGGCCTTCACTGAGCAAATGCGGCATTTGCGGAGTCAGGGCGAAGCGGCCAATGCCCATGGCCATCATCAGGGCGACGGAGCTGGCGAGTAAACGAATCAGCGGGGACATGTTCAGGTTTCCTGCAAAGAAGCGAATGCCTTGCAGGCTAAGACGGATTGACTTTCTGTAAAATTGAATAATAGTGAGTAACTTGTTCAGTTTTGGAGAAAGTAATGGAGTTCAGTCAATTGCGCATTTTCCAGGCTGTGGCGGAAGAGGGCTCCATTACCCGTGCCGCCGAGCGCCTGCACCGCGTGCCGTCCAACCTGTCGACCCGGCTTAAACAAATGGAAGAGCAATTGGGTGTCGACCTATTCGTGCGCGAGCGCCAGCGTTTGCAGCTTTCTCCGGCGGGCAAGGTACTGCTGGACTACAGCACTCGCCTGCTGGCGCTGCATGATGAAGCACACGGCGCCGTACAAGGCGGGCAACCGGCCGGTGATTTCGTATTGGGCAGCATGTACAGCACCGCCGCAGTTCATTTGCCGAAGCTGCTGGCGCGCTATCACAAGACTTACCCCATGGTGAACCTTCAGGTGCAGTCGGCACCCAGTGGGGAGTTGCTGGAAGGGCTGATTACCGGGCGCTTGGACGCAGCCTTCGTCGACGGCCCGCTGACCATCACCACCCTGGATGGCGTACCGCTGTGCGAAGAGCGCCTGGTGCTGATTTGCGAGGCCGATCATCCGCCGGTGCGTGGCCCTCAGGATGTGGCGGGCCGTGCGGTGTTCACGTTCCGGCGCAGTTGCGCCTACCGCACGCGCCTGGAAACCTGGTTTTCCCATGAGCGAGTGGCGATGGGGCGGGCGATCGAGATCGAGTCCTACCAAGGCATGCTCGCTTGCGTGATCGCAGGTTCCGGCGTGGCGTTGATGTCTGAATCCATGCTCGCAAGCCTTCCCGGCAAGGACAGCGTGTCCGTTCATCCGCTGACCGGGCCTTTTGCCACTGCGACCACCTGGCTGATGTGGCGAAAGGGTATGCTCGGCGCTAACCTCAATGCATGGATCGACCTGCAGCAAGACGGCAACCCACTGTGCGTGCAAGACACTCGCGCGATTGCTTGAACGATCCGTCAGGATTCGGATCAATTCAGTAATAGTTCGTTGTGGTTTCCTTCAAGCATTACCTAGGACTTAGGGCTACTATCACTGTAGGAAACGGCGACAGAACTCACGCCGGCCAGCACTACCCTCAAAGGGGGCAATCATGAAAGAGAAAATCCAAAACTGGCTCCACGACCTTGGCGTTGCGTTGGGCTTGATCGAGCCTCCGCTGCAACCGGTGCCGATTCGCACGGATGACGAGCAACGTCGGCCCCGTCGCCGCTAAAGAATGTGGGAGCGGGCTTGCTCGCGAAAGCGGTGTATCAGCCAACGGAAAGGTTGAATGACACACCGCTTTCGCGAGCAAGCCCGCTCCCACAGTTGTATTGCACTAGGCGAAAAAAACGGGCGCGACCTCCGACGTCGCGCCCGCTGAAGAAAATATCCTCGTCCCTGTTATAGCTCAAACCACCGCAGCCGCCACCTTGGCCGGCCGACGCGACAGCAAACTCACCAGTACAAAGCTCACCAGCGCCACTGCCAGGCTGTAGTAGATCGGCGTGTTTGCATCCAGCCCATCCTTGAACATAAACACCAGCGCGGTCACAAAGCCCAGGCTCATGGACGTGATTGCGCCCGAGGTGGTCGCGCGCTTCCAGAAGATCGCGCCGATCAAGGGTACCAACATACCGCCCACCAACAGGTTATAGGCCAGGGTCAGGGCGCTGATCACATCGTTCACCACCAATGCGATACCCAGCACGGCAATGCCGGTCAACAGGGTGAACAGCCGGTTGATGCGCAGGCTCGACGCCTTGCCGCCGCGCAGGCGGGGCAGCAGGTCTTCGGTCAACACAGTGGAGGCGGCGAGCAGGCCGGCGCTGGCGGTGGACATCATGGCGGCCAGCGCGGCGGCGATGACCAGGCCGCGAATGCCGTCCGGCAGCGAAGCTTTGACGATCGCGGCGAAGGCATTGTTGACGTTGTCCAGGTCCGGGATCAGCACATGGGCAGCCATGCCGATCAGCGCACAGGCCAGGCCGTACAGGATGCAATAGAAGCCGGCGAAAGTGCCTGCGTACTGGGCGACCTTTTCGTCACGGGCGGTGAAGACCCGTTGCCAGATATCCTGGCCGATCAGGATGCCAAAGAAGTAGATCATGAAGTAGGTGATGATCGTGTCCCAGCCGATAGCGGTGAAGCTGAAGTTCGACGCCGGCAGTTTGGCCACCAGTTCATCCCAGCCACCGACGCGGTACAGGCAGATCGGCAACAGGATGAACATCAGGCCGACGGTCTTGATCACGAATTGCACAATATCAGTGAGGGTCAGCGACCACATGCCACCGATGGTCGAATACACCACCACCACGCCGCCGCCCACCAGTACCGACATCCAGAACGGCAGGTCAAACAGCACTTGCAGCACGGTGCCAATGGCCAGGATCGAGGTCACGCCGATCATCAGCGCGTAGGCCAGCATGATCACCGCGCTGGCCTGGCGGGCCATGGGGTTGTAGCGTTTTTCCAGGACCTGGGTGACGGTGAAGATTTTCAGCTTCAACAGCGGCTTGGCCAGGAACAGGTTCAGGGCAATGATGCCCGCGCCGAGCGCGGCGCACAGCCAGAAACCCGAAATACCATGCACATACCCCAGGCGCACGGTACCGACGGTGGAGGCACCGCCCAGCACCGTAGCGGCCATGGTGCCCATGTACAGTGACGGGCCGAGGTTACGGCCGGCGACCAGGTAGTCTTCGTGGGTTTTGGCGCGACGCATGCCGTAGTAGCCGAGCACCAGCATGCCGGCGGCGTAGATGAGTACGACGAATAAATCCAAAGCCATGACGGCGGTTCTCCGATTATATTTTTTATGGGCGATCAGGCGGCAGCTGGCTCGGTAAACACGCGAGCGAAAGTCAGGTACATCGTTGTCGGGGATCTGTGCGATCCCCTTGGTTGTGAGTGTGAAGACGCGGTTTTTATTGTTCTCAGCGCATTCGCCTTATCAGCGATGCGCGACGCCAGGCAGTACGCAGAGCATCTCGTACAGCAAGTTGGCGCCCAGCAACGAGGTATTGCCTGTGGTGTCGTAAGGCGGCGAAACTTCTACCAGGTCGCAACCAATCAGATCGAGGCCCTGGCAGCCACGGATGATTTCGATGGCCTGGATGGTGGTCAGCCCGCCGATTTCAGGGGTGCCGGTGCCGGGCGCCCAGGCGGGGTCGATGCCGTCGATGTCAAAGCTCAGATACACCGGGCCGCCGCCGACTTTTTCCCGCACTTCGGCCATCAGCGGCGCGAGGGAGTGATGCCAGCATTCTTCGGCCTGGACCACACGGAAGCCTTGCTTGCGGCTCCAGTTGAAGTCTTCGGCGGTATACCCCTGGGCGCGCAGGCCGATCTGCACCACGCGGTCGCAATCGAGCAAGCCCTCTTCCACGGCGCGGCGGAAGGTGGTGCCGTGGGCAATTTTCTCGCCGAACATATGGTCGTTGACGTCGGCGTGGGCATCGATGTGCACCAGCCCGACCTTGCCATGTTTTTTGTGGATCGCCCGCAGGATCGGCAGGGTGATGGTGTGGTCGCCACCCAGGGTCAGGGGGATGACATTGTGCTCGAGGATCTCGTCGTAGGCTTCTTCGATGATGCGCACCGCGTCGAGCAGGTTAAAGGTATTGATCGCCACGTCGCCGATATCGGCCACCGACAATGAGTCGAAGGGGGCAGCGCCGGTGGCCATGTTATAGGGGCGGATCATCACCGACTCGGCACGGATTTCCCGTGGGCCGAAGCGCGTACCGGCGCGCAGCGAGGTGCCGATATCCAGAGGCACTCCGACGAAGGCGGCGTCCAGGCCCTTGGCGGTTTGCAGGTGGGGAAGACGCATCATGGTGGCGATGCCGGCGAAGCGCGGCATTTCGTTGCCGCCCAGTGGTTGGTGGAAAATCTTGTCCACGGGATTGCCTCATCGTTGTTTTGTTTGTTGATGGCCGATTCTGCGAAAAGCCTGGCTTAGGAAGAATCGGCAGAGGCAAATACTTAGTTCAGATTTTTCTAAACTAAAGCCTGGGGTAAACTCCATTCAAATGTGGGAGCAGGCAAGCCAGCTCCCACAATTTAGTGTGCCCCCCCTGGAGCCCCCATGGCCAACGCCTTGCCCGACCTGAAACTCCTGCGCATCTTCGTCAGCGTCGTGCGCCACCAAGGGTTTGCCAACGCCCAGCACGAGCTCAACCTGTCGACGTCGGCCATCAGCACCTACATGAGCCAACTCGAGTCAGCCTTGGGCCTGGTGCTGTGCCATCGTGGCCGTGGCGGCTTCAGCCTGACCAGCAAGGGCGAGCTGTTTCATCAGGAAACCCTGCGCCTGTTGGGCGAACTCGAAGGTTTCGAGCAATACGCCGCTGCGTTGAAAGGCGAATTGCGCGGCACCCTCAAGCTCGGGGTGCTCGACTCCACCGTCAGCGACAAGGCCTTGCCGTTCGCCGAAGTGATTGGCGCCTACAGCCTGGAGCACCCGGCGGTGCATTTACACCTGTCGGTGATGAGCCCCTACGAATTGCAACTGGGGGTCCAGGACAATCGCCTGGACCTGGCCATCGGTGCGTTCTCCAACCGCATGAGCGGGCTGGTCTACATGCCGCTGTACCGCGAACAGCACTGGTTGTATTGCAGCAACCGGCACCCATTGTTCAACGAGCGGCGCATCCCGGAACAAGTGATCACCCAGCAACGCATGGTCGGGCGAGGTTACTGGAGCCAGGCCGAGCTGGCGCGCCACGGCTTCAAGCACAGCGCTGCCACGGTGGAAAGTATGGAGGCGCAACTGATTCTGGTGCTGTCGGGCGCTTATATTGGCTACCTGCCCGAACACTACGCCCAGGCCTGGGCTGACAAGGGCGACCTGCGCGTTTTGCTGCCGGCCACCTTCGGCTACCAGGCGCCGTTTTCGCTGATCATGCGCCGTGGCCGCAGCCGCGAGCCCCTGATCCAGACCTTCCGCGATTTGCTCAAGACCCAGCTCAACCAGGCCTGAACACACCATGTCCCGACCCCATTGCCCGCGCTGCCTGCGCCCGACCACGCACTGCCTGTGTGCGCTGATCCCCCACCTCGACAGCCGCACCCGCGTGTTGGTGTTGCAGCACCCGAGCGAGGTCGGCCATGCGCTCAATACTGCGCGGCTGGCGGCGTTGGGCCTGAACAACGCGCAGTTGGTGGTGGGGGAGGTGTTTGATGACCTGGCGACGCTATTGAACCCGCCTGGCTATCGGGCACGCCTGTTGTTTCCGGCGGATGAAGCCGAGCCGCTGCACGCCTACGCACCTGACGATCAGCCACTGCTGCTGGTGGTTCCCGATGGCACCTGGCGCAAGGCGCGCAAACTGCTGCACCTCAACCCCTTGCTGGCGGCGTTGCCCCGGGTGACATTGGCCGAAGGCGGCGTTTCCCGCTATCGCTTGCGCAAGGCGCCGGGGCCTGGCGCCTTGTCGACGGTCGAAGCGATCACGCAAGCGTTGCAGGTATTGGAAGCGCCGACGTCGTTTGAGCCACTGCTCAAACCCTTTGAAGCGCTGATCGAAGGGCAGATTGTTGCGATGGGCGATGAAGTATTCCAGCGCAACCATGGCGACCCGACATAAACCCGGCTTATGCCTTTAAGCCATAAGCACCACACTTTGCGTGATATGGCCCGCCGGCCTTTCCCGGTATGATGTGCGCCCCGCAGTCTGGATTGCGAATACGCCATGACCTTGCAGTACCCAACAATCGCCGATTGTGTCGGCAACACGCCCCTGGTCCGCTTGCAACGCATGGCGGGTGAAACCAGCAATACCCTGTTGCTCAAACTCGAGGGCAACAACCCGGCCGGCTCTGTCAAAGACCGCCCGGCACTGTCGATGATCGCCCGCGCCGAGTTGCGTGGGCAGATCAAACCCGGCGACACCCTGATCGAAGCCACCTCCGGTAACACCGGGATCGCCCTGGCCATGGCCGCAGCGATCAAGGGTTACAAGATGGTGCTGATCATGCCCGACAACGGCAGTGCCGAGCGCAAGGCGGCGATGACCGCCTATGGTGCCCAACTGATCCTGGTGACTCAGGAAGAAGGCATGGAAGGCGCCCGCGATCTTGCCGAGCGCATGGCCGCCGAAGGCCGTGGCGTGGTGCTCGATCAGTTCGCCAACGGCGACAACCCCGAGGCGCACTACACCAGCACCGGCCCGGAGATCTGGCGCCAGACCCAGGGCACCATCACCCACTTCGTCAGCTCCATGGGCACCACCGGTACCATCATGGGCAACTCGCGCTACCTCAAGGAGCAGAACCCAGCGATTCAGATCGTCGGCCTGCAACCGATGGAAGGCGCGGCCATCCCGGGTATTCGTCGTTGGCCCGAAGAATATTTGCCGAAGATCTACAACGCCACGCGGGTAGACCGCATCATCGACATGGCCCAGCGCGAAGCCGAAGACACCACGCGCCGCCTGGCCCGTGAAGAAGGCATCTTCTGCGGCGTGTCCTCCGGTGGCGCCGTGGCCGGTATGTTGCGCTTGTCCAAAGAAGTGGAAAACGCGGTGATCGTCGCGATCATCTGTGACCGAGGCGACCGTTACCTGTCGACCGGCATTTTCGACGAACCCAACTGATGGCCAAGCACGAGAGAGGCTTGCGCTTCCAGCCAACGGGCGGCAGCCGGGCCCCACAGATACCCGTGGGCAAGAAACAGCGCCTGACCATCGAGCGCCTGGCCAATGACGGCCGGGGCATCGCGTTCTTTGAAGGCCGCACCTGGTTTGTGAATGGTGCGTTGGCCGGCGAAGAGGTGGAAGCACGGGTGTTGGGCGCCCATGGCAAAGTGGTCGAGGCGCGCACCGAGCGGGTGTTCCAGGCGAGTGAGCTGCGGCGCCCTGCGCCCTGCGCTCATGTTGGCCGCTGTGGCGGCTGCAGCGTGCAGCATCTGCCTCATGACCAGCAACTTGCCCTGAAACAGCGCATGCTCGCCGAGCAACTGTCGCGGGTGGCAGGTGTCGAACCGCAAGAGTGGGCCGCGCCGTTGAGCGGGCCGGAGTTCGGTTATCGGCGCCGCGCCCGCGTAGCCGTGCGTTGGGACGCCAAGGCGAAGCAACTCGAAGTGGGTTTTCGCGCTGTGGCCAGCCAAGACATCGTCGCTATCGATGATTGCCCGGTGCTGGTACAGGCCTTGCAACCGATCATGCAGCGTTTGCCAGCGATGCTGCGTCGCTTGAGCAAACCGCAGGGATTGGGGCATGTCGAGTTGTTCAGCGGTTCGTCCATCGCCGTGTTGCTGCGGCATATGGCGCCGTTGTCCGAGGCTGACCTGCAGATCCTCAAGGAATTCTGCACCTTCCATGACGCCCAATTGTGGCTGCACGGGGAAGGGCAGCCGGAGCCCGTCGAGCCGGGTCAGGCCCTGGGCTTCCGTTTGGAGGCGTGGGATCTGGAGCTGGCGTACCGTCCGGGCGACTTTGTGCAGGTCAACGCCGGGGTCAACCAGGCGATGGTCGCCCAAGCCCTGCAATGGCTGGCGCCACAAGCCGACGAACGGGTACTGGACCTGTTTTGCGGCCTGGGCAATTTCGCCCTGCCACTGGCTCGCCACGTACGCGAAGTGGTGGCGGTGGAGGGCGTACAGGCCATGGTGGACCGTGCGGCCCTCAATGCCGTCAGCAACCATTTGCATAACGCACAGTTTTTTCAGGCCGATTTGTCCCAGCCTTTGACCGACGCAGAATGGGCCAAACAGGGCTTTTCTGCGGTACTCTTGGACCCACCCCGCGATGGTGCCCTGGAGGTTGTGCGCAAACTCGCCGCCTTGGGGGCCAAGCGCCTGGTGTATGTGTCCTGCAACCCAGCCACGCTGGCGCGGGACACGGTTGAGTTGGTCAAGCAAGGCTACCGGCTAAAGCGTGCCGGGATCCTCGACATGTTTCCGCAGACCGCGCATGTCGAGGCCATGGCGTTATTTGAAGCGGGCTAGGATGCCCGTTTAATCCGACTGGCCTGCGTTCTCCAGGGCCTGAACACTGCCACGGAGCTCGCAGTAAAGTCGGCGATGATTTTGGCGCATCGAAGGTGCGTCGTAGGGAAGGTAAGCAAGATGGTACAGGTGAGAGCACACCAGCCGATCAACACCGACGGCAGTATCAATCTCGAGGCATGGCTGGATCATGCCGTCAGTGTCGACCCGGCACTGGACCGTGAAGCCTTGAAAGCAGCCTGCGAGTTCGCTCGTGAGTCTGAACAGCAAGACAATGCGGCCAAGAACCTGTGGGCCGAAGGCACTTCAAGTTTTCGCACTGGCCTGGAAATCGCCGAGATCCTGGCCGATCTCAAGCTGGACCAGGATTCGCTGATCGCCGCCGTGCTCTATCGCGGCGTACGCGAAGGGCATATTCCGTTGGCCACCGTTGGCCAGCGTTTCGGTTCGGTGGTGGCCAAGCTGATCGACGGCGTGCTGCGCATGGCGGCCATTAGCGCCAGCCTCAGCCCGCGGCAGTCGATGGTGCTGGGCACCCAGGGCCAGGTAGAGAACCTGCGCAAAATGCTGGTAGCGATGGTCGACGACGTACGCGTCGCCCTGATCAAGCTGGCCGAGCGTACCTGCGCGATCCGTGCGGTGAAGACCGCCGATGACGAAAAGCGCAACCGTGTGGCCCGCGAAGTCTTCGACATCTACGCGCCGCTGGCCCATCGCCTGGGCATCGGCCATATCAAGTGGGAGCTGGAGGATTTGTCCTTCCGCTACCTGGAACCTGACCAGTACAAACAGATCGCCACGCTGCTGCATGAGCGGCGCCTGGACCGCGAGCGCTTTATCAGCGACGTGATGGGCCAGTTGCGTTCGGAGCTGCAGGCCACCGGCGTGGACGCGGACATCAGCGGCCGCGCCAAGCACATCTATTCCATCTGGCGCAAAATGCAGCGCAAGGGCCTGGCCTTCAGCCAGATCTACGACGTGCGTGCGGTGCGCGTGCTGGTGCCGGAAATGCGCGACTGCTACACCGCGCTGGGTATCGTCCACACCCTGTGGCGCCACATCCCCAAGGAATTTGACGACTATATCGCCAACCCCAAGGAAAACGGCTACCGCTCGCTGCACACCGCCGTGATCGGCCCTGAAGGCAAGGTGCTGGAAGTGCAGATCCGCACCCACGCCATGCACGAAGAGGCCGAGCTGGGGGTGTGCGCGCACTGGCGCTACAAGGGCACCGACGTCAAGGCCGGGTCCAACCAGTACGAAGAGAAGATCTCCTGGCTGCGCCAAGTGCTGGAATGGCACGAAGAACTCGGCGATATCGGCGGCCTGGCCGAGCAACTGCGGGTGGATATCGAGCCGGACCGGGTCTATATCTTCACGCCTGACGGCCACGCCATCGACTTGCCCAAGGGCGCCACGCCGCTGGACTTTGCCTACCGCGTGCACACCGAAATCGGGCATAACTGCCGCGGTGCCAAGATCAACGGGCGCATCGTGCCGCTCAACTACAGCCTGCAAACCGGTGAACAGGTCGAGATCATCACCAGCAAGCACGGTACGCCGAGCCGCGACTGGCTGAACCCGAACCTGGGTTACATCACCACTTCGCGGGCGCGGGCGAAGATCGTCCACTGGTTCAAGCTACAGGCGCGTGACCAGAACGTCGCCGCCGGCAAGACCTTGCTTGAACGCGAACTGGCGCGCCTGGGCCTGCCTCAGGTGGACTTCGACAAGCTGGCCGAAAAGGCCAACATGAAGATCGCCGAAGACATGTTTGCCGCCCTCGGCGCGGGCGACCTGCGCCTGGCGCAACTGGTCAACCTGGCCCAGCAACTGGTCGAGCCTGAGCGCGGCAACGAACAGCTGGAGCTGATCCCGCGCAAAGCCACTGGCTACAAGCCGGGCAAGCGTGGCGATATCCAGATCCAGGGCGTGGGCAACCTGATGACGCAAATGGCCGGCTGCTGCCAGCCGTTGCCGGGCGACGCCATTGTCGGCTACATCACCCAGGGCCGTGGCGTAAGCATTCACCGCCAGGACTGCGCCTCGGTGCTGCAGCTGGGCGGGCGCGAACCGGAGCGGATCATCCAGGTCAGCTGGGGGCCGGTGCCGGTGCTCACGTATCCGGTGGACATTATCATCCGTGCCTACGACCGTTCCGGCTTGCTGCGTGACGTCTCGCAAGTGCTGCTCAACGAGCGGATCAACGTGCTGGCGGTCAACACCCGTTCGAACAAGGAAGACAACACTGCGTTGATGTCCCTGACCATCGAGATTCCGGGGTTGGACGCACTGGGACGGTTGCTGGGGCGGATTTCCCAGTTGCCGAACATCATCGAAACCCGGCGCAACCGCACCCCATGAATAGCTGGATGGGCGCGAACTGAATTGTGTTAGCTGCTTCATGTGGGAGCTGGCTTGCCTGCGATAGCATCACCTCGGTTTAACTGAAGCACCGAGTCGCGAGCATCGCAGGCAAGCCAGCTCCCACATTGGATTTTCAGCGGAAAGAGATACGATGTATTCACTCGAAGACCTGCTGCACCTGATGAGCCGTCTGCGCGACCCGCAATACGGCTGCCCGTGGGACATCAAGCAAACCTACGCGACCATCGTCCCGCACACGCTGGAGGAGGCCTATGAAGTGGCCGACGCCATCGAGCGCGGCGATTTCGATCACCTGCAAGGTGAGTTGGGCGACCTGCTGTTCCAAGTGGTGTATTACAGCCAACTGGCGCGGGAAGAAGGGCGCTTCGAATTTGCCGGCGTGATCGACGGCATCACCCGTAAGTTGATTCGCCGGCATCCTCACGTGTTCCCAACCGGCGACCTGTACGCACCGCTGGATATCCCGCAGTTGAGCGAAGAACAGGTCAAGGAACGCTGGGAGCAGATCAAAGCTGAGGAGCGCGCAGAAAAGTCCGACGCTCCCGAGCAACTCTCCCTGCTCGATGATGTGCCCACCGCCTTACCGTCGTTATCCCGTGCCGCCAAATTACAAAAGCGCGCCAGCCAGGTCGGTTTCGACTGGCCGTCCGCGTTGCCGGTGGTGGATAACGTGCGCGAAGAGTTGGACGAAGTGCTCGAAGCCATGGCCGATAACGACTCGGCAGCCATCGCCGATGAAGTCGGCGACCTGCTGTTTGCCGCGGTCAACCTGGCCCGTCACCTCAAGGTCGACCCGGAAACCGCCTTGCGCGGTGCCAATGCCAAGTTCGAACGACGTTTCCGATTTATCGAACAGGCATTGCGCGATACGCACCAACCCATAGAAGATTGCACCCTCGAAGAGTTGGACGCCCTGTGGGGCGAAGCCAAACGCCAGGAAAAGAATGTGTCCAGCTGCGGTTGAGCAGCTGCCTAAGTGAGTAAGCACCATGAGCCTTTCCCTTCGCGACCAGTTGCTCAAAGCAGGTCTGGTCAACCAAAAGCAGGCCAAACAGGTCGGCAAAGAGAAGCAGAAACAGCAGCGCCTGGTCCACAAGGGCCAGGCCGAAGTCGATGATACTCAGGCGCGCCTGGCCGCTGAGGCACACGCCGAGAAGGTCAAGCGTGACCAGGAGCTGAACCGTCAGCAGCAGGAAAAAGCCGAGGCCAAGGCGCGTACCGCCCAGGTCAAGCAACTGATCGAGACCTCGCGCCTGCCCAAGCTGACCACCGAGGACTACTACAACTTCGTCGATGACAAGAAGGTCAAGCGCCTGTCGGTCAACACGCTGATGCGCAACAAGCTGAGCAACGGCTCCCTGGCGATCGTGCACCACGGTGGCGGCTACGAGGTGATCCCGCGCGAAGCGGCGCTCAAAATCCAGGAGCGTGCTCCGGAGCGTATCGTGCAGCTCAACATCCTCACCGAAAGCCAGGTGCCGGATGAAGACGATCCGTACGCCGCTTACCAGATCCCTGATGATCTGATGTGGTAAGCCGCTAGAAACGACAAACCCCGCCAAACGGCGGGGTTTGTGTTTTAAGCGTGCAGCCTGTTACCAATCCACTGCGTAACTCAGGCTGAAGGTACGACCTTCGGCATTCGGGTACGGTGCGCGGGCGTTGGCCTGGGCGAACATGTTCTGGTAGTTGCGGTTCGTGAGGTTGTACACCGCACCTTCGAGGCGGCCTACCGGTAGCCTTACCGAGCCCAGCAAGTCGACCAGGGTGTAGCCCTGGATATCGCGGCCGTTGTTGTCTTTGGCCGCCGCGTCATAATTGGCCAGGCGCATACCCTGCAAGCGCAGGCTGTAGTCGTCACGCTCATAGCCGACAAAGGCTGTGGTCTTGGCGGGGGAGATGCGGGTGGCAGGCAGGTCGATCCACTTGCCGTTCTGCTGGGTCTCGCCTTTGGCGTAAGCGTAAGTACCGCCGACGGACCATTGGTCGCTGATGTTATAGGTCAGGCCGGTTTCGACGCCACGTACGCGTTCTTTCTGATTGATCAGGCGCAGCACACGATCATTGGCATCATAGAACTGTGTGACATCCGAGGTGTTTTCGTACGCGGTGACACTGGCCTGCCACTTGTCCCAGTCGCCACGCCAGCCCAGCTCGTAACTATCGACTTTCAAGGCCTGGGCATTGAGGTCCTGGATATCGTATTTGCTGTTCACGTCACGCAGGAAGCGCTGGATATCCGGTAGGGAAAAGCCCTGGCTGAAGTTGACGAACACATCCTGGTTGTCGGTCAGGTGGTACACCGCACCGAGGTTATACAGCGTGTCATCGTATTTGAGCGTGCCACCGGGCAGTGTCGCGCGGTTGCCGGTCTGGACGATTTCGCCATACGCGATGCTGTCGGAGACTTTACTCTCAATCCATTCGCGACGTACGCCACCGCGCAAGGTCCAGTTGTCGATGTCGTAGGAGAGCTGGCCAAAGATGGCTTTGGTGGTGGTCTCGATATCTGGACCCAGTTCGAACGTGGTACCGGTTTTCGTGTAGGTCAGGCCATTGACCCGGTATTGGTCGCCACGCTGGCGTGAGGTTTCATGGTCGTAGTCCGCGCCCCATACCAGGTTGCCCGTTGCCGGGCCGATGTCCGGCATCTGGGTCTCGATCGCCGCACGCAGGCCGTAGACGTCCTGCACGCTGTTGTTATCTGACACGCCTGCCCGGCCTCGGGACAGGTCTGGAAAGAACAGGGCGTCGGCCCGCCGCCAGTAGCTTTCGATCTGCAGGCCCTGGCCGTAGAAATCCTTGTCGGCGTAGTTGAGGTTGACCGCCTGGTTGTGGGTGTAGGGCTGGTCGCCCAGGTCCAGGCCTTTTACGGCGACTGCGTTGCTGGTGATGCGGGGGTTCTTGGTGTAGCGGGTGTCTTGTTCGTCCTTGTAGTCTTGCAGCGACAGGCTGATCTTCTTGTCGTCATCAAGCTCATAGCCGAAGCGACCTTGCAGGTCGTAGGTATCGGTGTCCATGTTGCTGCCCTGGGACGTGTCCTGGGGAATGCGCTTGCCATTACCGTCGAACTGATCGTTGCGCTGCACGGTGTTGCCCGAGAGGTACCAGTCCACCGGGCCCTTGCGCCCGGTGGCGCTTTGGAACGCCTGGTAAGCGAACCCCTTGTGGCTGAGGTTGTTACCGGCGGTCATGCCGATCTTGCTGCTGAACGCCAGGTCTTCACCTTGGTTGCGTTTGGTGATGATGTTGATGATGCCGCCCGATGCGCCTGCGCCGTAGACACTGCTGGCACCGGAGATCACTTCGATACGCTCGATGCTTTCCGGTGCCACGCTGTTGAGCTGGCGGAAGTTATCGCGCGTGGCGTTTTGTGAAACCCCATCGATCAGGATCAGGGTATTACGCCCGCGAAGCGTCTGGCCGAAGTTGCTCATGCCGCCGCTGGAAGGGGCAATGCCAGGCACCAGTTGGCCGAGGATATCGGCGACCCGACGTCCTGCCCCGGTCTGCTGGCGGATTTGCGCTTCATTGATCACCTGCACTGAGCCTGGAATCTGCGCAATGCTGGTTTCGCTGCGCGTGGCCGATACGACTGTTGCCTGTAATTGCAGGCTGGTCGGGGCTGCCTGTGTCTGTTCTGTCTGATCGGCCCAGGCGGGCGCACTCATCGAGCCGAGAAGCGGCAGCAGAACGGCCAATTGCGATTTATTCATGGTTTGTCTCAGAGTTATTAGAAGTATTGACAGAAAAATCGGGTGTCTCAGGCGCTCGCGTATATGAACGGATCGCGCGGATACTCACTGCGGCCAATGCATAGGTCAGTGCGACCAGCCAGAAGCTGTGCGCCAGGCCCACCCACCCCATGCCGATACCGCCTATCAAGGCGCCGCACAGCGCACCTGCTTTGGCGGCGCTGTTACCCATGCCCAGGGCAAAACCCTGCTGGCTGGACGCGACGGTATTGGCGATCAGCGTGTAGGCCACGGGCAGCAAAGCTCCCTGCCACACGCCCCACAGCAACCGGCTGGCGATGAACCCCAACCATTCACTGGCCAGCGCCGTGCAGGCCAGCGTGAGGGCGCAGGCCCAGGTGACCCATTCGATGATGCGCAGCGTATGTGCTGGCTGATGTCGATCGAACAGGCGGCCCCATAACGGCGCAGACAGTGCCAGGGTCAAGGCGCTGGCGCCATAGCTGGCGCCGATCAGCCACGCGGGCGCCTGCAAAACCTCGGCAACATATAAAGCGTAAAACGGTTGCGGCATCATCCTGGCTGCCTGGATCAGTACGATGATCCCCAACATCGCGCCAAGCCAGCCTTTGGGCAGTGCGACAGGCTTCGATGGGCGGGCAGGTCTGGATCGTGGTGAGTCGCTGGGCAAGAACGCGCTGATTATCGCGCACAACAGGCAGACGGCGGTGGCGCTGTAGCACAGCAATGCGAAACCGGATATGTCCATGAGCCAGCCGCCCAATACCGGCCCGGCCAGGGAGCCTACGGCAGTGGCTGATTGCAGCCTGGCAAGAATGTGACCCCGTCCGCCGTCGCCGCAGCAGGCCAGTGCGTAGGCTTGGGCAGCTGCAATGAAGCCGGCCAACGCACCTTGCACCACGCGGATGACCACCAGCCACCACGGATCAGGCGTTATCGCAGCCAGCGCCTGACACACCGCCAGTGCCAGCAACGCGCGGATGATCATGGGCTTATGGCCGGTACGGTCGCCCAGCTTCCCCCACATGGGCGTGAGGATCATCGCTGCCATCATCGGCCCGGCATACACCAGCGAAGACAGCAGGCCGGTGTACTGAGCATTGGCAACGCCCAACAGCTTCTGGATTTGCAGCGGCCAGAACGGGCCGCTCATTTCCATCGCCCCCATCGACACCAACTGAATCACCACCAGCAGCCGCAGCGCGGTGTTGTTAGTCGGCATTGGCGGCCGCGCTCAACGGGTTGGGCAGGCGCCCGACGATATCGGCATGACTCTCCAGCAGACGCATGCGCATGAACGACTTGGCCGGCCACGCGTGCTCCAGCAGTGCTTCGCGCTCGGTGGCCCAGCGCTGCGGATCAACCTGCGAGCGCAGGTCGTCAAAACACTGGCTGACCTGAGCCGACAGTTCATTCCAGAGCAGCGCCTGGGGGATGTCGAAGTGGCGCGCGGCAAGCAGGATGAGCTCGCCCAGATGGCACATGAATACGGTGTGCAGCAGCTTGTCCCTTACGAAACCTGCGTCGTCGTACAGCGTCATCTTCGGGTCGTGCAGTTCAATGTCCAGGCCGTGGGCGTGCAAGGTTTTGCGGTCGATACGGATATCGCCGAAATCGCGTAACAGCAGGCGGCTCAATTGCCGGTCTGCGGCCATGACCATAAAGGAGTTCTGCTGATGGGCCTCGAATGCAACGCCGTAGCGCAAATACATGCCCAGCAGCGCCGGCACACTGATCGCCGCGTACTCATGGAAGAAGGCGAGCATGGCCGCCGCGTCATCCTTGCCTTGGCTCAGGCGCACCCATTGGCGCAGCAGCGGCTGGCCGTGTTGATCAATGGCAAACAGGCTGCCCACCGGCACGGCCATTTCCCCGGGCTGGAGCTGGCTATGGGGATTGTCGCGATAGAGCACCGCCAGGTGGCGGGAGTGCTCGTCATTGGCCGGCTGTGGCTTGAAATGCACACCGATACGCTCGGGAACGATGCTGAGGATTTTCTGAATCGCAGGCTCGCGCTCCAGAATGGCCAGCAGCAAATGGCTGATCCGTGGGCCCATGCGCGCCGAGCGCGGTGAGACGGTGCGCTGCACGCTGGTCAGTCGCAGCGACACGGGCAATTTGACCATAGGCGCATCGCAACGCCCTTCAGGCAATACGGTTCTGAATGACATGGTGGGGTGGGCGGTAAACGCGACGATATCGGTCAGCACCAGCAGTTTGTCGCCGATTTCGTTGGCGAACAGTTGGGGCAGTTCCTGGCGTGCCTGCCAAGGGTGGGCGGGCAATGGCAGATAATCGCCTGCCTGAAGGCCTTGTGCTTGCAGGACTGCGGTCAATTGCTGTGCCGCTTGCGGGAAGTGCTCGCTCCACCACTGCCAGTAATCGGCGGTACCGGCCAACTTTTCGACATGGGCAAATTGGCGATGCAGCGCGCACAGCAATACCGGAAAGCGTGCTTCGAATTCCGGCGAGTAGTCGATGACTTGCTCGGTATTCAGGCCTAGCTTGGTCTTGTAGTTGGGGTGCCATGGGTGACCCAGTGTTCCCCACTGTTCAAGCACGGAAGTCGGGTTGATAACGCTCGGGCTGTTCTTGAGATGACTGAGGAGATTGTCTTGATACACCGGGTCCATGGACGCATGCAGCTTGAGCGTCCATTGCTCATGGAAGGCCAGGCACAAGGTGTCGTTGATGAAGCTGTCGTCGATCTCGACGTTGAGGCGGTTGAGCACTTCCCGGTCAGCAGGCGACTCAAGGCTGGCGTTAAGTAACGTCAACAATTGTGAGGGGAATTGGATTTTCTGTTCGGGCTGGCCTTCGCGCAACAGGATGACTTCGCCGCGCAGGTCCCAGCTTGCCATGCGGCCAGGACGCAAATGTTCGAAACGTAGTCGGGCTTGGCAAGGTAGTGTCAGCGAGCAATGCCCCTGTTCGTCATAAAGGAGGGTGCTGGGGGCCAGCAGGCTTTCACGAAACAAAGCTTGGATCAGGCGTTGGAAGCTACGTTCGGCGGCGGGTGCCAGCGTATTGATCAGGGCTTGGAGGCTGACGTGGCTGGCCTGAAATTGCGCAGTGGCAAGTGCTTCGCTCCAGCGTTCCAGTAACGCGTTTTCTGGCTTGCTGCTATTTCCATGCATCTAATTGATTCCCTGATTCGTGAGCCTGAATGAAAAGCGAACGAATGATATCGAGAATCATTATTTGTGTGTGTTTTTGTTACATTAATTTATGGCGATTATTGACAAAAAAACCGCGCTCCAAAGGCGCGGTTTCTCGTAAACGGCCCGGCTGCGTGGGCCGGGCGTCCACATGATTTCAGAGCTTCAGGAGCTTTTTGCCTGGCGTTGCAGTTCGAGAGTTTCGAGCTCGTTTTTATAGTTGTGGGCGTCGCTCTCGTTGTGAAACATGCCGACCAATACGTCTTGCTGATGGACATCCCAGATGTGAATCCCGTGGCCTACTGCTTCATGGGACATATGTTCATCGTCGCGTTCAGTTACTTTTACAGTCATCTGCTTGCTCCAATCTCTGGTTGATCTGCGGCAAGTCGTCGCAGGCCTCTGTTATATGATTTGTTAGCTTGCTAAGTAAACTGATTTTGCGCGCAATAATTCATTGCGGGGAACGCAACAATGCTGCAGGCCTTGTAAACCAAGGCATTGCGTCGCCAGCGCAGCGGCTTTATGACAAAAGTTTCATGTTCAGGTCGGCTAGGTTGACCTCGGCACCGCTATCGCAGGCAAGCCAGCTCCCACCTTGGAATGCATTCCACTGTGGGAGCTGGCTTGCATGCGATAGCGGGAGTGGCGTCCCCTAAAAATCCCAGGCAAAAAAAAGCCCCGCATTCAGCGAGGCTCTTTTCCGGTGCATCAGCAATCAGCTGCCTTTGACAGCCTTACCGTCAACGGTGCCATCCTGCAGCATGATGTTGTATTCCTTGCCGTCAGTCTCGACCTGACGCAGGGCAACCAGGATGCCGCCCTGGTCCTTGGCAAACCACATCTGTGTGATGCGCTTGCTCTGCGACGGGTCGCGCACGCGCTCGACCTTGATCGCGTCGATCGAACCGACCTTGGTCTGGACCTTTTCCGAGCCGATCACGCGGAAGTCGTAGGTATCGGTATCAGTACCCTCAACCACGCGGTAGCTCATGCTCTTCTTGCCGGCGGCAACATCGCGTTGCAGAGCAAGCTGGTAGGTGGACTTGTCGAGCATGCCGCTTTCGAGAGTGACATTGACCGGGTCTTTGTTTTCAAAGCCGGTGACTTTTTTAGCGCTCTGGTCAAAGTCCAGGTTGATCTTCTTCGCCTTGCCCAGGCCGCCGCGTTCGAAGCTGTAGCTCTTGGGTTGCAGGGTGTCCTTGTCGAACAGGATCACGCTGGTTTCGGTCAAGCTGGCAATCATCATCGAGGCCTTGAAATTCAAGGTCCAGGTACCGTCGCCATTCTTGCTCAGGCTGCGTTCAGCCGAACCGCTCATGGGCAGTTGTTTCCAGTCGGCGGTGTAGCTGACGGAGAAGGGGTGAAGGTCTGCCGCTTGTACGGCAGGCAAAGCGAACAGCGCAAAAGCGAAAAGCAGGGCGCGACGCATAAAATCTCCTAGGTTCGAATCAAGTGGCCGCTGGCCGCGAGTAACTGGCCGTCCAATAATGCACCCTGGTCGCCAAGAATCAACCGTCCTTCGGCAAACCAGCGAACAGCCAGCGGGTAAATCCTGTGTTCCTGGGTATGAACCCGTTGCGCAAGCGTCTGCGCCGAGTCGCCTGACTCTACCGGAACCACTGCCTGTACGACCAGAGGCCCGCCATCGAGTTCCTCGGTCACAAAATGCACGCTGCAGCCATGCTCACTGTCGCCGGCGTCGAGGGCGCGCTGGTGGGTGTGCATGCCTTTGTACTTGGGCAGCAGGGAAGGGTGGATATTGAGCAGGCGCCCTTCGTAGTGCCGGACGAAATCTGCGCTGAGGATGCGCATGAAACCGGCAAGGACCACGAGTTTGGGGTTGAAGGCGTCGATCAGTTCGATCAAGGCGCTGTCGAAGGCCTCGCGACCGTCGAACGCCTTGTGATCCAGGGAGCGAGTATCGATACCCGCGTCACGGGCGCGTTGCAGACCGTAGGCGTCGCTGCGGTTGGAAATCACCGCAGCGATGCGCACCGGGCTGTCGCCGGTGCGCGTGCTGTCGATCAGGGCCTGCAAGTTACTGCCGGTGCCGGAAAGCAGCACCACGACATCACAGGTCTGGGGCATCAGTGAGCCTTGAGGTTCTTCAGTTCAACCTGGGCTGCGCCTTCGGCAGCAGTGGCGATCTGGCCAATCACCCAAGGTTGCTCGCCGGCTTCACGCAGCACGTTCAGTGCGGTTTCAACGTGTTCCTGCGCAACGCAGATCACCATGCCCACGCCGCAGTTGAGCACGCGGTGCATTTCGGTTTCGTTGACGTTGCCTTTTTCCTGCAGCCAATCGAAGACAGCCGGGCGCTGCCAGCTGGCCACGTCGACAATCGCCTGGGCGCCTTTTGGCAGTACGCGCGGGATGTTGTCCAGCAGGCCGCCACCGGTGATGTGGGCCATGGCCTTGACGGCGCCGGTGTCCTTGATCAGCTTGAGCAGTGGCTTGACGTAGATGCGGGTCGGCGCCATCAGCAGGTCGGTCAGTGGCTTGCCGTCGAGCTGGATGTTCTCGATGTCGGCGCCGGACACTTCGATGATCTTGCGGATCAGCGAGTAGCCGTTGGAGTGCGGGCCGGACGATGGCAGGGCGAGCAGGGCGTCACCAGCGGCTACTTTGGAGCCGTCGATGATCTCGGCTTTTTCCACCACGCCGACGCAGAAGCCGGCCAGGTCGTAGTCTTCGCCTTCGTACATGCCTGGCATTTCAGCGGTTTCACCGCCGACCAGGGAGCAGCCCGACAGTTCGCAGCCAGCACCGATGCCGGTTACGACCTGGGTCGCGGTCTCGACATTGAGCTTGCCGGTGGCGTAGTAGTCGAGAAAGAACAGCGGCTCGGCGCCGCACACCACCAGGTCGTTGACGCACATGGCGACCAGATCGATGCCGATGCTGTCGTGCTTGTTCAGGTTCAGGGCCAGACGCAGCTTGGTGCCCACGCCGTCGGTGCCGGACACCAGTACAGGCTGCTTGTAGCCGGCCGGGATTTCGCAGAGGGCGCCAAAACCGCCCAGGCCACCCATGACTTCAGGGCGCGCAGTGCGCTTGGCGACGCTCTTGATGCGTTCGACCAATGCTTCACCGGCGTCGATGTCTACACCGGCGTCCTTGTAGCTCAGGGAGGGTTGCTTGCTCATGATCCAGGCCTTTAGGGGGGATTTCTGGGTAACGACCGGGCGGGCGGGGGCTTTTGGAAAGGGCCCTGCCGTTGACGGTCTGCGAAGGCGCGCGATTTTATCAGGCTTGAGGGGCAGCGGCCATCCTCGGGCCGACGGGCAGGGCATATGAGTTCAAAAAAATGCAAATCGGGCCGGTAATCGTGCGTATTAAGGTATAGCCTTGAGCTCGCTAGCGTTATGACAGTATGAAAACTTACCGGGACCTTGTGAATGTTTTACCGGTCGCTGTGTCACAGCCTTGCCAAACCGAGATCACGCGGTCTGTTCCAACCGCTAAATTTGTCGTTCGGGAATCTTCCATGCGTCTGTGTAAATTCTTCTTTGTAGGCTGCTTGTCGTTGGTCAGCCTGGCGAGTCATGCCGAAACCCTCAATGGCCTCTATCAAGTACTTGAACCGGTCAGCAGCCAGTCGCCCCAAGAGCGCGACCAAGCCACCCAGCGTGCTGTGCAGACCCTCGTGATCCGCCTGACCGGCGACGCCAAGGCCGCCGATGGCCCTGGCCTGGCGGCGATCCGCAAAGACCCGCAACAAATCATCAGCCAGTACGGCTACGACGCCGGCCCGCCAGAAAGCCTGCAAGTGGACTTCGACCCGGTCAGCACCGACCGCGCCTTGCGGGATGCGGGCCTGTCGATCTGGGGCAGCAACCGGCCATCGATCCTGGGTTGGTGGCTGAACGATTCAACTGAAGGCAGCAGCCTGGTCGGCGATGGCCAGGCCGTTGCCCAGGCCCTGCGCCGGGCCGCGCAACACCGGGGTCTGCCGCTGCGCTTGCCGCTGGGAGACCTGGATGAACAGGTAGTCGCCACCGCGCCGAACCTTGAAAGCCCGGACGCCACGCCTTTGCGCGCAGCCTCCGAGCGTTACGGTGCCGATGCGTTGCTGGCAGTGCATGCGCGTCAGGAGGGTAGCCAGTGGCAGGCAAAATGGCGCTTGTGGCTGGGCGACAAGGCTGAGGAGGGTACCGCTCAAGGCGCTGACACTGCCGCGCTTGCCGACGCGGTATTGCTGGCGGTCAGCCAAAAGCTGGCGCCGCGCTTTGCGGTCAAACCTGGGGTGAGCAGTGAGCAACTGCTTGAAGTGCAAGGCATGAACCTGGAGCGCTACGCCGCCCTGGGCCGTTTGCTGGAGCCCTTTGGCGGCCAGCCGCAGTTAGTGGATGGCACCCGGATCGTGTATCGCGTCAATGGCAGCGCCGAACAACTGCGCACCCAACTGATCCTGGCCAAGCTGCAGGAAATTCCTGCTGGCGAAGCCCCGGCCCAGCCAGCCGTGATCGATGGCACGCAACCGGCTGTTGCACCTGAGCCCCAGGCGCAACTGCGTTTTCGTTGGTAAATAGTGTTCCTCCTTCTATATAGAAGAAGGGCGTAAAAAACAGATGGAGTGGTTTATGGCGGATACGCGTCGTTGGGTGTGGCTTGGCGGGATTGTCCTGCTGTGCGGTTTTGTGTTCTTGCTGCATTCGATCCTGACGCCGTTCCTGGTGGCGCTACTGCTCGCCTATCTGTTCGATCCCGTGGTGGATCGCCTGGAAAAAGTCGGTATGTCGCGCACCTGGGGCGTGATCACGGTGTTTGCGCTGTTCACGTTGATCATCACGGCGCTGGTGTTGATATTGGTGCCGATGTTGGCCAAGCAGCTGTTTCGCCTCTATGAGCTGGCGCCGCAGATGCTCGACTGGTTGCAGCACACGGCCATGCCGTGGGCCCAGTCCAAGTTCGGGCTGGCCGATGGCTTCTGGAAGTTCGACAAGGTCAAGGCAGCTATCAGCGAGCATATGGACAAGACCACCGATATCGTCACGGTGGTGCTCAGCCAGGCGACTGCGTCGAGCCTGGCGCTGATCGGCTGGTTGACCAACCTGGTGCTGATCCCGGTGGTGGCGTTCTACCTGCTGCGAGACTGGGACATCATGATGGCCAAGATCCGCAGTCTGCTGCCTCGTGACCGCGAAGAGCGTGTTGTTTCCCTGGCAGCGGAGTGTCATGAGGTATTGGGTGCGTTCGTGCGTGGCCAGTTGCTGGTGATGCTGGCCCTGGGGGTGATTTACGCTGCTGGCCTGATGGCGATCGGCCTGGAGCTGGGGCTGTTGATCGGCTTGATCGCGGGCTTGGCTGCCATCGTGCCGTACATGGGCTTTGTGATCGGCATCGGTGCGGCGCTGGTGGCCGGGCTGTTCCAGTTCGGCGGCGACCTGTACCCGATGCTGGGGATTGTCGCAGTGTTCATGGTGGGCCAGGCCTTGGAAGGCATGGTGCTGACGCCACTGCTGGTGGGCGATCGGATCGGCCTGCACCCGGTGGCAGTGATCTTTGCGATTTTGGCGGGTGGCGAGCTGTTCGGCTTTACCGGCATCCTGTTGGCGCTGCCGGTGGCGGCGGTGATCATGGTGTTGGTGCGCCATGTGCACGACCTGTACAAGGATTCGGACGTGTATACCGGGGTGGATGAGCCCGAGTTGTAATCGCGGTGTCACAAACCCGGCCCTGGCCGGGTTTGTTGTTTCTGGCGCCGGGGTGCGTCAAACAAACTGCGTAAAACCCCCGGGTTAACGCAAACCTTTGATTTTGCTTGTGGTCTGCTGCATTGTGCGCCCGGCGTCACGGGTATAAACTTTGCAAACTTTACATAGAGGCCACTAACGGTTCGATGGGAGCCGTTCAGTCAGCATGAAACCGATTCAGCTGCCCCTAGGTGTGCGTCTGCGTGATGACGCTACCTTTATCAATTACTACCCAGGCGCCAATGCCGCTGCACTCGGCTATGTGGAGCGGCTTTGCGAAGCCGACGCCGGGTGGACTGAAAGCCTGATCTATCTGTGGGGCAAGCATGGCGTGGGGCGTACCCACCTGCTGCAGGCCGCATGCCTGCGTTTCGAGCAGACGGGCGAGCCGGCGGTCTACCTGCCCTTGGCCGAATTGATGGACCGCGGGATCGGCATCTTCGATAACCTTGAGCAATATGAACTGGTGTGTCTCGACGACCTGCAGGCAGTGGCCGGCAAGCCGGAGTGGGAAGAGGCGCTGTTTCATCTGTTCAACCGCTTGCGCGACAGCGGCCGGCGCTTGCTGATCGCTGCGTCCACCTCGCCGCGTGAACTGCCGGTGAAGCTGGCTGACCTCAAGTCGCGCCTGACCCTGGCGTTGATCTTCCAGATGCGTCCATTATCCGATGAAGACAAGCTGCGTGCGCTGCAACTGCGCGCTTCCCGTCGTGGCCTGCACCTGACTGACGAAGTCGGGCACTTTATCCTCACCCGTGGCACCCGCAGCATGAGCGCGCTGTTCGATTTGCTTGAGCAACTCGACCAGGCTTCCTTGCAGGCACAAAGAAAATTGACGATCCCTTTCCTGAAAGAAACTTTGGGCTGGTAAGGTCTTGATTTTCCGTGTAACGGCATTTTCAAGGCGTCAGAAAACCTGCGTTTGAGCCCGAAGGGTTACGCAACTCAAGCGAGAAATGGAATCACGGCTTAGATGGCATAGTCGAAACGATAAGTCACATAGATCGCGATTGAATTTGCAAATCGATGTGATAGAGGGCATAGTCTCGGCTTCTTTACACATCAGCCACGGTCGTGCCCATGCTAAATCGCTTCGCACCCCTCGTGCCTCTCGCACTCGTTACCCTGTTGTTTGGTTGCGCCTCCCACCCTCAGCAGGTGGCAGAACAGCAAAAACCACAGGTTCAAAATCAGGCAAAGTTCGTTGCTGCACAGTCTGCTTCTGTTTATGAAGAAGAGGTGGCAACCGAAAAAGAACTCGCCGAGTTCTCTGACAGCAAGCCTTACCAACTGCCTCTTCTGGCCGACAGCATCCTTGAGCGCGGCATGTCCTTGATCGGTACCCGTTACCGTTTCGGCGGCACCTCGGAAGCCGGTTTTGATTGCAGTGGGTTCATTGGCTACCTGTTTCGTGAAGAAGCTGGCATGAATCTGCCGCGCTCTACGCGCGAGATGATCAACGTGAATGCACCGTTGGTCGCGCGAAACAACCTCAAGCCCGGTGATCTGCTTTTCTTTAGTACCAGTGGTCGCGGTCGTGTCAGCCACGCCGGTATCTACCTGGGCGATAACCAGTTTATTCACTCCAGCAGCGGCCGCAGTGGTGGTGTTCGGGTCGATAACCTCGGTGACAGCTACTGGAGCAAAACCTTCATCGAAGCCAAGCGTGCACTCGCCATGGCTCCGACTACGGTTACCGCTAGTAAGTAAAGTTAAAGTGATACTTGAAGTTTGACGTGTAAGCGCTAGAATCCCTGGACATTGTTGTCATCCGTTCGCGCGAGCTTTGCTTGCGCGTTCTGGTTTTCAACGTTCGGCAGCGAAAGCCGCATCCAGACCAGGATTGTTCTGCACATGTCGACCTCGGCCCGCCTGATGCTTATTGTTTGCGCCGCGCTGCTCAGCGCCTGCGCCAGTCGTACACCGCCGCCCGCGCCCGTCGCGGTCAAGCCTAAGCCGGTGTTCAACTATGCCACCCAAAATTTCTCGCCTGCTGCCGAAGACGTGCTCTTTCGTGCGCTGGGCCTGGTCGGCACGCCATATCGCTGGGGCGGCAACACACCGGACTCGGGGTTCGATTGCAGTGGCTTGATCGGCTTTGTATTTCGCGACGCTGCCGGCATCTCATTGCCGCGCACCACCCGTGAATTGATCGTGATGCGTGCCCAGGACGTCAGCGAACAAAACCTGCAAACCGGCGATCTGCTGTTCTTCGCCACCGGTGGCGGTTCGCGGGTCAGCCATGCGGGCATCTATGTGGGCGAAGGGCGCTTCGTGCATGCACCGCAGACCGGCGGTACGGTGAAGCTGGATACGCTATCCAAAGCGTATTGGCAGAATGCCTACCTGAGTGCCAAGCGCGTGTTGCCAGGGAATCTGGCGCGTAACCCCTGAATCAATAAAACTCCAAAATGTGGGAGCGGGCTTGCCCGCGAATGCAGTGTGTCAGTCAACGGCTTAGTTGGCTGGGCCACCGTAATCGCGGGCAAGCCCGCTCCCACATGGGTATGTGGTTATTTACTTAACAGCCGACACCCGCCAAACCTTATTGCCCACATCATCGGCCACCAGCAAATCACCCTGCTGATCTATCACCACGCCGACCGGCCGGCCCATGGCTTTCTCATCGCTATCAAGAAACCCCGTCAGCACATCCACCGGTTGCCCTTTCGGCTGGCCCCCTTCGAAGGGAACGAAAATCACCTTGTAGCCACTGTGCGGCTTGCGGTTCCAGGAACCATGCTGGCCGATAAATGCGCCATTACTGAAGGGAGCGGGCAGTTTGCTGCCCTCGGCGAAGGTCAGCCCCAGCGACGCAGTATGAGGGCCTACCGCATAGTCGGGAGCGATGGCCTTGGCGACCATGTCCAGGTTCTGCGGGGTGACACGCACATCCACATGCTGGCCGTAATAACTGAAAGGCCAGCCGTAGAAGCCGCCATCCTTGACCGAGGTGATGTAATCGGGCACCAGGTCACTGCCGATCTCATCGCGTTCGTTGACCGCCGTCCACAGCTTGCCGCTCTGTGGCTCCCACGCCATGCCGTTGGGGTTGCGCAGGCCGGAGGCAAAAATGCGGTGTTGGCCGCTGGCGCGGTCGACTTCCCAAATGGCGGCGCGGCCCTGTTCGGCTTCCAGGCCGTTTTCGCCGACGTTGCTGTTGGAGCCGACGCTCACGTACAGCTTGCTGCCGTCCTGGCTGGCCACCACATTTTTGGTCCAGTGGTGGTTCAAGGGGCCACCGGGTAAATCCACCACCTTGGTGCCTGGGGAGGTGATTGTGGTTTCACCTGGCTGATAGGGGAAGCGCAGCAACTTATCCGAATCGGCCACGTACAGGTCGTTGCCCATCAGGGTCATGCCAAACGGCGAATTGAGGTTTTCCAGGAACACCGTACGAGTTTCTGCCACACCGTCATGGTCGGCATCGCGCAGCAAGGTAATGCGGTTCGGGCTCGGCACGCCGGCGCCAGCGCGGTCCATGACTTTTTCCATCACCCAGCCGCGCACGCCTTTGGCATCGTCCGGCTTGGGCGGTGCATTGGTCTCGGCCACCAGAACGTCGCCGTTGGGCAGCACGTAGAGCCAGCGCGGGTGGTCCAGGCCTTCGGCGAATGCGGCCACTTGGGTGCCGGCGGCGGCGACGGGCTTGGCGCCTTCGGGCCAGCCGATGGCCGGGGCGATATTGACGGTGGGGATCAACGTCTTGTTCGGCTCCGGCAGCCGGGGCGAGGGCCCGGTGCCGTCGGCGACCTGCAGGGTCGAGCTTTCGCCGCACGCAGCGAGGCTACCGGCGAACATGATCAGTAGGGCAAGTCGGGTTTTAGGCATGGTTTTCTCCTTGATACCTGTAGGGGTAGAGAAGCACGAACGGCGGATGGTTCAAGTACAAGGCCAGCTTTAATTGACGCTCCACCCCCAACCCACTAACCTTCGCGGCTTGTTCCAGGTGCTCTGTGGCGTACGCGTCGACGGAGTGAAACAGGGAAGCCGGTGAGCGAGCGCACTTGTACACAGTGCTGCCGCGATTCCGGCGCTGCCCCCGCAACGGTAAATGAGTCAAGACGGTGCTGTTTGCCACTGTGTCGCGTGCGATATGGGAAGGCGCGCCCTCGGCTGCTTGCTATCAAAAGCGCCACTCATGAGCCCGGAGACCGGCCTGGATCATCCAACAGCATCACGGTGGGCGATGCTTGGCTGTCTGTTGTTTCTTTTTCCTGCCCGCCGTTTTTGTCCAGCCCCAACGGAGAGCTGCCATGACTGATTCCCCCGACCGCGACGAACGCCACCTGGCGCGCATGCTGCGCAAAAAAGCCGTGATTGACGAGCGCATCGCCAATTCCCCGAACGAGTGCGGCCTGCTGCTGGTGCTGACCGGCAACGGCAAAGGCAAGAGCAGTTCGGCGTTCGGCATGTTGGCCCGGGCCATGGGCCATGGCATGCAGTGCGGTGTGGTGCAGTTCATCAAGGGGCGTAACAGCACCGGCGAAGAATTGTTTTTTCGCCGCTTCCCCGAGCAGGTGCGCTTTCACGTGATGGGCGAAGGTTTCACCTGGGAAACCCAGGATCGCCAGCGCGATATCGCCGCTGCCGAAGCGGCTTGGGCAGTGTCCCGGGCCATGTTGAATGACCCTTCCATCGGCTTGGTGGTGCTGGATGAACTGAACATCGCCCTCAAGCACGGTTACCTTGACCTGGACCAGGTACTCAGCGACCTGCAAGCCCGCCCGCCCATGCAGCATGTGGTGGTCACCGGCCGTGGCGCCAAGCCTGAGCTGATCGAAATGGGCGACACCGTCACCGAAATGGGCATGCTCAAGCACGCGTTCCAGGCCGGTATCAAGGCACAGAAAGGCGTCGAACTTTGAATCAGCCCCGTCATTGCCCGGCCGTACTGATCGCCGCTCCGGCGTCCGGCCAGGGCAAAACCACGGTCACCGCCGCGTTGGCGCGTTTGCACCGCAACCTGGGGCGCAAGGTGCGCGTGTTCAAATGCGGGCCGGACTTTCTCGACCCGATGATCCACGAGCGTGCCAGTGGCGCGCCGGTGTACCAGTTGGACATGTGGATGGTGGGCGAGCAGGAAAGCCGCCGCCTGCTCTGGGAGGCAGCGGGGGAGGCCGACCTGATCCTCATCGAAGGCGTGATGGGCCTGTTCGACGGCACGCCTTCCAGCGCTGACTTGGCGCGGCACTTCGGTGTACCGGTGCTGGGCGTGATCGATGGCACGGCTATGGCCCAGACGTTCGGCGCCCTGGCCCTGGGGCTGGCGCGCTATCAGCCCGACCTGCCATTCGCCGGCGTGCTGGCCAATCGCGTCGGCACCCTGCGCCATGCGCAATTGCTTGAAGGCAGCCTCACTGAGGGCTTGCGTTGGTACGGTGCATTGTCCCGCGAGACCGGCATCGAACTGCCCAGCCGCCACCTGGGCCTGGTGCAAGCCAGCGAACTGAATGACCTTGATATACGCCTGGATGCCGCCGCCCAGGCGTTGGGCAGCAGTTGCGAAGTGGCCCTGCCGCCGCCGGTGACCTTTGCCGCGCCGCACGTGATCGAAACCGAACCCTTGCTGGCCGGTGTGCGGATTGCCGTGGCCCGTGACGAAGCCTTTGCTTTTACTTACGGCGCCAGCCTGGATCTGTTGCGGGCAATGGGCGCGGAGCTGAAGTTCTTCTCACCGATCCATGATCGCCAATTGCCTGAAGCGGACAGCCTCTATTTGCCCGGCGGGTATCCGGAACTGCACCACCAGGCATTGTCGGCCAATACCTCGATGCTGGACGCCATTCGTGCTCATCACGCCGCTGGCAAACCGCTGCTCGCCGAATGCGGTGGCATGCTCTATCTGCTCGACTCGTTGACCAATGTGGAGGGTGAGCGCGCCGAACTGGTTGGCTTGTTGCAAGGCGATGCGGTGATGCAGAAGAAACTCGCGGCCCTGGCGCTGCAAAGCGTCGAGCTGCCGGAGGGGACCTTGCGTGGGCATACCTATCACCATTCCCTGACCAGTACCGAATGGGCGCCGATTGCCCGTGGCCTGAGCCCTAACGGCGGGCGCGGAGCTGAAGCGGTTTACCGACAGGGTCGTTTGACCGCCTCCTATGTGCACTTTTATTTTCCGTCGAATCCTGGCGCGGTGGCCGCGTTGTTTGCGCCCGACCTTGAGACCGCTATCGCAGGCAAGCCAGCTCCCACAGTTGACCCAGTTGCAAACCAATCCAATGTGGGAGCGGGCTTGCTCGCGAAGAGGCCATGACTGACAACGCTTTCCCCCAAGCCGACCGCGAAGCCGTCTACCGCGCCATCGCCGAACGCCGCGACATGCGCCACTTCCGCGGTGGCAGCGTCGCGCCTGAACTGCTGCAGCGCCTGCTCCACGCTGCGCACCAGGCGCCCAGCGTCGGCCTGATGCAGCCGTGGCGTTTTATCCGCATCAGCGATCGCTCGTTGCGCAGCCAGATTCAACAGTTGGTAGAAGAAGAGCGCGTACGCACCGCCGAAGCATTGGGCGAGCGCTCCGATGCGTTCATGAAGCTCAAGGTCGAAGGCATCAACGATTGTGCCGAGGTATTGGTCGCCGCCTTGATGGACGATCGCGAGCGCCACATCTTCGGGCGCCGCACCCTGCCGGAAATGGACATGGCCTCGCTCTCCTGCGCCATCCAGAACCTGTGGCTGGCGGCGCGCGTGGAAGGGTTGGGCATGGGCTGGGTTTCGCTGTTCGACCCCCAGGCCCTGGCCGAGTTGCTGGGTTTGCCACCCGGCGCAAAACCCCTTGCAGTGTTGTGCCTGGGGCCGGTGGCCGAGTTTTACCCGGCACCGATGTTGCAGCTTGAAGGCTGGGCCGATCCGCGACCGCTGAGTGACATGCTGTATGAAAACACGTGGGGAGTGAGTCAATGAGTGTGGCCTTGCTGTGTGTGGCTGCGGTGGCGCTGGATGCGCTGCTCGGTGAGCCCAGGCGCTGGCATCCGCTGGTGGCGTTCGGCAATTTCGCCGGGCGCATCGAGCAACGTTTCAATACTGGCGGGCGTGGCTGGCGCAGCCATGGTGTGACCGCGTGGTTTATTGCGGTGGTGCCGCTGACCCTGCTGGCCACGGCGTTGTCGTGGGCGCCTTATATCGGCTGGCTGCTGGAGATCCTGGCGTTGTACTGCGCCCTGGGCATGCGCAGCCTGGGCGAGCACGTGATGCCGGTGGCCCAGGCCCTGCGCCGTGATGACCTGGACGAAGCGCGTACACGTGTGAGTTACCTGGTCAGCCGTCAGACCAGTGAACTGGACCGTACTGAAGTGGCCCGCGCAGCCACCGAATCGGTGCTGGAGAACGGCAGCGATGCGGTAT